>ERZ1034925.72-NODE-72-length-58104-cov-16.316664_pt1 | contig 58104 bp, 96 predicted proteins | sample MGYA00520687_ERZ1034925 | MGnify/ENA primary metagenome ERZ1034925 (study PRJEB33766, sample SAMN09781758) | gut metagenome | biome: gut microbiome | host: Homo sapiens | place: Madagascar | study: EMG produced TPA metagenomics assembly of the PRJNA485056 data set... | reverse complement strand
ATGATACATCATGTGGAAATCCCTGGTGTCTGGAAGAGGGAACGCCGGAAGATAATAAAATGATATATTGCCCAGCGTGCGGAAGGAAAATTAAGGTAGTTAAGGCGGAAAATTAAGGCAAGGAGAAGTAATGAGAGTAGCACTGATTGATGTTGATGGGCATAATTTTCCAAACCTTCCCCTCATGAAGCTATCAGCATGGCATAAACGGAAAGGCGATTCGGTAGAGTGGTATGATCCGCTGACAGCGTGGATAAACCCGCCAGATAAAGTATATATGAGCAAGGTATTCACCTTTACTCCAGATTATCCGCATCCTGTAAATGCTACGGAGATCATACGAGGCGGTACCGGATATACATACCCATCTGGCGGGGATCCGTTGCCGGAGGAAATTGAGCATATCTACCCGGACTATGACTTATACCCGGATCTGTGCAAGGATACGGCGTATGGATTCCTCACACGAGGATGCCCACGGGGATGCGATTTCTGCATTGTGGGGCATAAAGAGGGGCGGCGCAGCCGAAAGATAGCTAATTTATCGGAGTTCTGGGCTGGGCAAAAGAATATAGTGCTTCTGGATCCGAATATGTTTGCCTGCCGAGATTGGAAAACCTTGAGTCAACAGCTAATTGCCAGTGGAGCATGGGTGGATTTCTCGCAGGGATGTGATATCCGGATTATGACAGCAGAGAAAGCCCAGTATCTCAAGGAGATGAAGATCAAACAGATCCATTTCGCATGGGACCGGTACGAGGATAAAGATAAGATCGTTCCAAAGTTTGAGATGTTCAAGCGGCAGACAGGATGGGACTACCGGAAGATGAGCGTATATGTTCTGTGTGGATTTAATACCACGCTGGAACAGGATCTTGAACGCATATATACGTTGAGAGATCTGGGATATAGCCCGTATGTGATGATCTATGACAAGTACAAGCTGTCTGCGGGATCTGATCTGAAGCGATTGCAGCGCTGGGTAAATTCCAGATTTGCCTTTGCGGCGGTAAAAAGATTTGAAGATTATAAATGACCAGAAAACATAAGATTTGGAGGAAATTATGAGTAAGTCTTGGTACAGCAGAATTAACGAATTAGAGCTGAAAGATGGAAGCACAAAGATAGAGCATCATCTGGTTTTTGAGACGGATTCCAAGGAAATAAAAAAAAAGGTGGAAAGCTTTTTCAAAAGCATCATGGACGGAAAAGAAAATTGTGAATGGATTAAATATGATTATAGGACTATTTGCCCTATAAATCATGATGCAAACAATCCATATTGGAGAATTCCTGATAATACGGATAAATTAAAATATTGTCCTTACTGTGGCAAGGAAATAAAGATTATTGACTAATTAGAATTTAGGAGGTAGAAATGAGAAAGATTTCAAAAGAGATAGTTGATAAAATTGAACAGCGAAATGCACTTAATGAAGAAATTGCGGAGTGGTGTAAGGAAAACCTTGAAATGGATGGTATGAACTCTGATTTTGCCGATATTACTGATTATCACACAGGCGGCGAGCAGGGCGGAGATGATTGTAAAGAATGGTGCGATCAGATATGCAAGGGCGAAGATTGGTACGAGGGAGATTATTATTGGGAAACTGAATACGAGGGTAAATATCTTCACATGGATTTTGCAATTTAAACTGAAATTTAGGAGGAAAGGTATATGGCGAAAATATCAAAGAAAACAATAGAAGAACTTGAGGACATTTTAAGCAGGGGATGCGACTATGCCGATACTCAGACAGTTGTAACAGAATATGCAAACGAAGTATTAAAAGAAAGGGGTTGCGATATTTGTCAGTGTGACGATGCGATGATAGTTGACTGGGATGACAAGCCAATTTGCACTGTTGAAGAATTTGCAAATATCTTCTGGGATAAAGCAATAGAGGGCATATTAAATGTATTAAAAACACAAGAATAAGGATTTACGGAGGTAGAAAAGATGATCCGAAAAGGAGATAAAGTCATTATGAATGGCAAATATTATGTGTCAGAGAAAAATAAAGACAAGGAATTTATTGTAACAACCGAACCAACAGAGGTATGTGGGACATTATCCGTCTGGCTTGAGGGATTTAGAGGTTGTTATGCGGTTGATGGATTAACGAAAGTTGGTTCATTGAATTAAGATTTGTCTAAGAAAGAAGGACGTAGATGGGATTGGACGAAAACATGTTGAAATGTATACGGGCTTTAGCAGAAAACCGAATACAGGATGCAAAAAATGCAGCAATTTGCTGTTGTGCTAACGACACTACAAAGAAAAACCGAGACAAGACTGAATATTACAAAAAATTATTGATTAACGGATCCACCAATCTGTTTGAGTTGCCTCCAAATCTGAAAGGGCTGATCAATATGCAGGATGTCTCTGGTTTCCGCAAAGATCGGTACTATCTCGGCAAACAGCAAAAAAAATTATTTGAGCAGATTGAAAACGGTGTCAGGGTGACAACGAAAATGTCAGAGTATGGCATTCCATACACGAACAGCACTTTGATATATGGGATTCCGGGAACGGGGAAAACAGAATTTGCCCGATATGTTGCTTTTAAACTGGGGTTGCCATATGCCTATTTGAATTTTTCCTATCTGATTGAGTCATATTTAGGCAAGACGGCACAGAATCTACATCGTGTGTTTGATTATTGTAAAGGCCAAAGATGTGTGCTTATGCTTGACGAAATCGACTGCATTGGGCTTGCAAGAGGAAATGATCATGGCGCCGATGGAGAACTCGGAAGAACTACGATTGCCTTGATGCAGGCGTTGGACGGGCTTGTAGACGGTCAAGTTGTGATAGCGGCGACTAACCGATGCGACCGTTTGGATAAAGCTCTCCTAAGAAGATTTCAACGTAAGGTGGAATTTGTTCCGTTTGGACAGGAAGAGCGGAAAAACATGATCCAGACATTCATGAATAGCGTTGATTCGTCGTTTTTGACAGATGAGATTTTGCAATATGCAGAATCGCCTCATACGCAGGCCGAAACGGTCAAATATCTGATTGAAAAAATAACAGAAGTAGTGAGCTAAATTAAGATTAGTTGGAGGAAAATAAACCATGAACTTGCTAACAAAATCTAAAAAGTTATTGGATAAATTGAAAAGAAATAAAAGGTTCTCCCGATATCCATGTGAGGATTATCTTCATAATGCATTGAAATATCTTCAAGATGGTGCTAATTGTGATGCTTATACGGAAATATGTTGGGCACTTATTAAAAGCGGAGCAGAATTAAAAGAAGATGAAAGAGAAATCTTTGAAAAATATCAAGAGAGGTTCCAAAATTTAAGATTGGAGGATGTTACGAGGTGTCCATATTGTAACTACATTCCGGAATGCAACGAGCAGACTTGCAAGGATTGTAAGGTCTATGAGGATTTCCTGGATGATGCAGATGATTTTTACTGAAATTTGGAGGAGGTATAATGACAGGACGAGGAAAAGCAATACTTAGCAAGGCACATCAGCAAGGGTGGCTTGATGGATTTGATTTATCAATATTTATCCAAGACATAACGATATCTGAAGGCGGATATGTCATCGATACTGGAAATTGGGAGAATGTAAACGCCGAAGTGACATCGCGATTGTCCGAGAAAATAAAAAGGCATCCGATTCTTTGGAAGCTTTTCTTTATGATCGCGTAAACTGAAATTAAGATTTGAAGGAGTCGATAACTATGTTAATGATTCAAGATGGAATAGAAGTTTACTGCTTACCGGATGGCGCTTGTTGCGAGGTCGATGAGAATCACAGAAGCCCTCAGGACTTGGATGATTGCCCACTCGGATACGAAACATGCAACGGAAACTGCTTTTATTACGCAGAGTGATTTGAGATTTGGAGAAAGTGGATATGGCGAAAACAGTTGAGTTTAATATAAGAGTAACAATGAGTGAAAGATGGGTTAATGATTTTTGCTCGATGTTACATTGGATGGAAAGTTGTGGGAAAATAGGTCATTCGTCTATGGTTGAATTTTATTCTGATGGCGATGGTGATTTTAGACCTACATTTGAGTTTGACAGAAAATATGAACAAGTAGAAGCTAAATGGAAAACAGTAGACAATTCATTACCCGATGCAGAAGTGCTTTTTGATGCAGGTTAAGATTTGATGGAGAAAGGTTAATGGATAGAACATTAAAAGCTGTATATGTGTGGACAGTGCTGGCTTTGATCTGGATGGGATTAGAGCTGTTACTGTACGGCGAAATCCAGCCGAGAACAGTAGATAATATTATGTGGTTTCTGTTTTTGCCATTTATTTATAAGGCGGTAAATTAAGATTTGGAGGATACTATGAAAAAGTGGGTAGAGAACAAAGAACCATCCGGCGCAGTGGTGCACACGCTTGTGTTCGGGCATCATGGAGATGATCCCAAAGTCATAGTGGCGTTGTTTAGAGATTCAGATGGAGATTGGTTTACAACATCGAATGTGCTCGATACATACGGGGACTTGCTGACCGGCAAGGAAATGTGTGAGCATGATGCCAAAATGATGGTAGAGGAAATGGTGTACGATCATTTTGCGGATGAAAAGAGGTATTACGAAGAAATTTGCGAAGAGCTTGATATGGAAAACTGAAAGCTAAGATTTGGAGGAGTGAAGGATGAATATTGACAAGTCAAAGTTAAAACTCGGGATCTGGTACGAAGACGAAAGCGGAAATGTAACAAAAATTCCGGACGATATGTGCATTGATAGACTTCCAGAAGAGGCAAAAACATATCATTCTTGTTTTCCACTGCAAGTAACGGATCATGTACGAATCGTACATAGTGAATGTGAAAAAGCAGCGTGCAAGCATAAAAGGAAGTATTGGAAAAAAGATGTAGATCTGATCAAAGGATACAAAGGACATACATGTACGGCGTGCGGGTGCAGCCAGGTAAGGAAGTGGTGGCAACCGTGGGGAAGAAAATGGGACTATGGCTCACCAACTACCCCATTGATTGATTTCAATAGCAGTATTGGCGGCGGGAACCAGGATGTAATTATGGCGATGGTGAATAGTGGAGACTATACCTTACCAGAGGCGCTCGTTGTTTTTGCATCGGCGTGTGAAAGATGCATGAATGTACTTGCGTATAAGTATTTAAACGGGGCGGATGGATACGCAGAGCACTCTGAAGAATGGGAAAAATGCAATACAAAATGTGACTTCTGCGAGGGTGAATAATTACCCAAACTGAAATTTGAAGGAGGGGTTGTAGTGAGTAACTTAAAGATTTTTACCGATAACATTGAGCCTACGGCTCTGAATCAGATTTATACCCTTATCAAACAACCAGCGTTCGCAAAGTGCAAGGTTCGTATCATGCCGGATGTTCATGCTGGAACTGGTTGCGTTATTGGCTTTACGGCTGATTTAGGGGATAAGGTTATCCCAAATATCGTTGGTGTTGACATTGGATGCGGTATGCTAACCGTGGAGCTAGGGAAGATTGACATTGATTTCGATTGTCTCGACAGGGCTATTCGGGAGAACATACCGAGCGGACGTGAGGTGAACGAGGTCGCTATTTACTCTGCCAAGACACTTAAAAACCTTCGGTGTTATAAGGTACTCAAAGATCCTGAACGATTGGTTCGCTCTATCGGTTCACTCGGAGGTGGAAATCACTTCATTGAGATTGATGCCGATTCCGAGGGTATGAAGTATCTCGTGATTCATACTGGCAGCCGTAACTTGGGAAAACAGGTTGCCGAATATTATCAGAATCTTGCCATTGAGACCATGCAAGGCAAGGACGAACTCATGGCTATGCAAGAGAAACTGATCGCCGATTATAAGGCACAGGGGCGCAAATCAGAGATTCAGAAAGCGATTTCCGAAATTCATAGAAAATTCTCCCCGAATTCTCTCAGAATTCCGAAAGAGCTGTGCTACCTTACCGGGAAACATAGGGAAGATTATCTTTACGATATGAAAGAATGCCAGCGCTTTGCAACGAACAACAGATGTGAAATTGCAAACCGAATCGTCAGCAATTTATTCGGAGGCAAAATTTCCTATTGGGATTTACCGATGTTCGAGACCGTTCACAACTACATTGAATTTGGAACGAACATGGTTCGTAAAGGAGCCATCTCTGCGAAAGCTGGTGAAAAACTTCTTATTCCTATAAATATGCGTGATGGCTGTATCATCGGCGTTGGCAAAGGCAATGAGGATTGGAACTGTTCAGCTCCTCACGGTGCTGGTCGAGTAATGAGCCGCAGCAAGGCAAAAGAACTGGTATCACTTGAGGAGTATGAAAATGCCATGAAGGGTATCTTCACCACTTCCGTCAATTGCGCTACCATTGACGAAAGTCCGATGGCTTATAAGACAATGGAAGAAATCATTACCAATATTGCGGATACCGTAGAAGTCGTGAAAATCATAAAACCTATATACAATTTCAAGGCGAGTGAATAAGGAAAGCACAGTTATAAAATGAGAACAGGAGGTAAAAACTATGAAAAGAGGAGATATATTCTACATTGCCCGCGGGGGGGGCAGTAACAGGGAGTGAGCAGTACGCAGATAGACCGGCTATCATAGTCAGCAACAATGAATGCAATAAGCATTCAAGCGTAATCGAAGTTGTATATATAACAACGCAGCCGAAAGCAGATCTTCCGACACACGTGACTATTCGTAGCACTGGAAGAACCTCTATTGCATTATGTGAGCAGGTTTCGTCTATATCTACTGATCGAGTAAATAACTACATCGGACAAGTTACAGATCAGGAAATGAAAAATATTGACATTGCGCTCATGATTTCTCTGGGCTTAAATGGAGATACAAAAACGGTAAGTCAGTACGAAGACACAATACAAAAGCAGTTGCAGGAAATTGACGACCTTAAGAAAGAGATTATTCGGGCGCAGCAGAAAACCGGCAGTGTTTCAATGACTTCAGAGGGTGGCGCAATCGTAGTGACATCAGAAGAAGCATTTAGATTGCAGGTTCAGCGTGACACATATAAAGAGATGTATGATAACCTGATTGCTAAAGTAATGACATCATGAAGCAGAAAGAGTCAAATGAATCAAAAAATCGAAATATAATGTGAAAAAATTAATGCTGAAAAAGTAAATATGGAGCAAAAGTGCGCCAAAATAAAAGAAAGGAATAACGAATGCGTCCAGGAAATTTTATTGATATAACTGGAATGAAATTTAACAGATTGACAGCACTTGAATATATTTGTCAGGGCAGTTCCGGGGCTAGGTGGAAATTTAAGTGCGATTGCGGAAAGGAGATAGTTACATCAAGCTATTCAGTGAGACGTGGCTTAACTAAATCCTGTGGCTGTTGGAATGAACAAAATAAGCATGATAGATACAGGATTCATGGCATGCACAAAACACGTTTATATACAGCTTGGAGCCATATGAAGCAAAGATGTTTAAATCCAAAGTGCCGAGAGTATCGGCATTATGGTGGACGTGGAATCACAGTATGTAAAGAATGGATTGATGATTTTATTAATTTCCGAGATTGGGCATATAAGAACGGATATCGAGAAGATTTAACACTAGATCGAATAGATAATAACAAGGGATATTACCCAGAAAATTGTCGGTGGGTAAGTATGGTAGTGCAGGAAAATAATAAAAGAAATAACCACTATTATTTGTTCAATGGCGAAATGAAAACGTTATCTCAGATAGCAAAAGAGTATCATATAAGCAGAAATTCTCTTTACTACAGGGTAAATGTTGTTGGAAAGAATCTTGAAATGGCAGTCACAGAATTGACAGGACAGACAACATGAACACAGAGGTGTTCCCAGATTGTGGAATCATGTGTTACTTGAGCTTAAAATAATAATCGTGGAGGAAGATTTATGAAAGTATGGATTACTAAATACGCCCTTACCCGCGGCGTATTCGAGATGGAAGTAAAAAGTACGAGTAGAGATGGATCTACTGTTTATGGAAACGCTTGGGATGAAGCATATGGCAGTAGGGATTGGTACAAGAGAAAAACAGATGCCGTGAAACGTGCTAAAGAAATGCGGAAAAGAGAAATCACTAGGCTAGAAAACAAAATCAAGAAGTTAAAAGAGAAAAGATTCGAGTAAAGGAATAAAAATGTACGCGATATTAAATACTAAAACTAAGAAATTCGTATATGGGACCGATAAGTCCAATGGGTGGCCGTTCTATCAGCGTGAAAGCAGTGAGCAGATGATTACCTACAGTGATCCGGAAATTGCGAAGATCGATTTCCGAAGAAGAGGATGCGGTGATGAGTATAAAATCGCTAAAGTCAGCATAAATATAGAACAGATACTCCCGTAAAAGTGAGGTGATACAAATGATTGAGTATATGGAGAATGGGGACAAAAAGTATACCTGTGATCTTTGCAAACGTAAATACGGCGTACTGAATGGTCATAGCTATAACGGTGGATTCTGCAAAATCAAAATCCGTGAAGAGATGGACGTATGCCCCACCTGCTTTGATGCAATAGAGAGATTTGTAGAGTTTAGACGTGATCACTCAAAAAAATAAGAAAGGAACAGGATGCTGCCGGCCGGCATAAAGGATATCCTAGCTTCTTTCAAAACATGGGAAAATCTAAAAATGAAGAAATCATGGCTCGATGCATCTTAAGAGCAATTAACAATAGGATGCTTCGAAGCGGAATTATTGATGAGGATACTAAGAAACGGATAGAAAATCGCATTCAGAGGTCGAAATTTGTCAGTAATTGATTGAAAAACAATTATGCAGGGGATATAATCAAATTGATTTTGCCCCTGCATTTTTTGCAGGAGGACATTATGGATATATATAAGGTAAGGCAGCTTTTAAAAGAGCAAAGTATTTTTGACATCCCGCTACGGGTTGTCTACTATGTGCGCGTCAGCACGGATAAGGAGGAGCAGAAAAACTCAACTGTAAACCAGGACACTTTTTTTGAAGATCTTATTGCTTCTCATCCAGCGTGGACCTTTGTCGGTAAGTATATCGATGATGGTGCATCCGGCATTATGGCAGATAAGAGAGAAGATTTCCAGAGGATGATTAGTGATGGGCAGAATAAAATGTATGATTTGATCCTCACAAAAGAAATTTCTCGTTTTGCGAGAAATACCCTGGACAGTATCCGGTACACCCGATTGCTCTTAAATTGTGGAATCGGTGTCTGGTTCTATACTGATAATGTGAATACGATCAATGAGGACGCAGAGCTTCACCTAGCGATATTGTCCAGTATCGCCCAGAACGAAAGCTTAAAAACCTCTACAAGAGTCCGAATGGGACATGCCCAATCCATAAAACGGGGAGTAGTAATGGGGAACTCTATGCTTTATGGATACAACAAAGATCATGGCAAGCTTGTTATTGATCCTTATGAAGCTGAAATGGTCCGATCAATCTATGAGAAATACGCAACAGGAGTGTATACAACCCCTATGCTTGAACGGGAAATATATGCATCTGGATACCGAAATCATTATGGGGAAAAGATCAGCCGGACAGTAATCGGGCATATTATTACAAATCCCAAATATAAGGGATACTACGTCGGCGGAAAAGTAAAAATCATTGATATGTTCACGAAAAAGCGGAAGTTTATCCCGAAAGACGAGTGGATCATGTATAAGGATGAGACAGGTGAAAGGGTCCCGGCAATTATTGACGAGGAAACCTGGGAACTGGCGAATAAATATTTCGTTGAACGAGGTGACGCAATCAAAGCTCGCAGGAAGGTATGCACAACGCCAAATACATTCACTGGGAAAATATATTGTGGGACGGATGGCGCTCCATACTGGTTAAAACATCGCGTTTTACGAGGTAAAGATGATTCAACCTGGTATTGCAGTGATAAGCTAAAAAACGGAACAGATAGCTGCAAATCATTCCCGATAAAAGAGGATGAAATACGGTCAATGGTAGTAGATCTTATCACACTTTCTCCTTCTGATATCCAGAAATACTGCGAGATGTATCTGGAAATGTTGCGGAAAAATATCGACTCATCTGTAGATAAATCTGCTAAGATTGCAGAACTGAATAAGGAGATCGAGAATAACATGGCGAAGAAGCAGAAACTTCTCGATTACAACCTCCAGGGCATTTTATCCGATGATGAGTTCATTTCCAATACCAAATTGCTGAATCGAAAGATCGAGCGTGCTCAGTCCCTAATAGATTCTTTCACTTCTAAGTCACCAGTAGAGCTAAAATCGAATAGCGTACTGGACAAAGCGGCTAAGCTGCTGAATGATTTTTCTGGCGTAAAATCGGAAGATCTGGACAACAAGATAGTGGATGAATTGATCGATAAAATCGTCATTACACCACAAGATACCGATTATGCCAGTGTTGAGTTTTATCTGAAAACTTCCGAAAAAGTACATAAAACTTATGATCGGAAAGCGGTGCTCCGTAATGACAACCTTTTAAATATTATGTTACCAGTGCAGAGCACAGTATTTTACAGGCATCCGCGGCACCTTTACGGGCATGAGACGGAAATTCGCTATGATTATCGCTTAGTTATCTAAGTAAACAAGGGGAGCAGGGGCAAAATCAAGTTTAAAACAGTTCTGATTATTCAGACAATGGGACAGAGAAAAATTTCTGCTTTTTTGCGTTTAAAAGTATGTTTTTTAGGGGCGATGTGCTATGATGTATTTAGAAAATATAAGGGGGATATTATTATGGTTGTATTAATTGGTTTGTTAGTATTCTTGTCGGTGATCTGTATGGGAATAGCATTATTAAGTTTACCCATCATGATGCTCATGAAAAAAGGAGCTAAGAAATCTTTGCTTTTTTTCGGAATATCATTTTTTGCATTTATTGCTTTAATGGTGATTTATGTCAAGGCAATTCCGGAAAGCACAAAAGAGGAGATTAGGATTCAATCGGAAGAGAGAGCTAAAGAAAAAGCAGAAGAGGAAGCAAGAAAAGAAGCTGAGAGTTTGAGCACCGCTGAAACCACTACTGCCGAGGCATCAACTGAAATGGAAACTGAGCCTCCTACAGAAGCCGTTACAGAGACAGCGCCAGAAGCCACTACAGAAGCCGTTACCGAAGGATCGACCGAACCGAGTGTGGAAGAAACTACCACATCATCGGGAGATCCTTTGATGGATTCCTTAAAGTCCATTCTTTCAGATAAGGTTGCTGAAAAGGCCTATGACCTTATTGTAAATCAGATTGGATTTTCCGGAGCTCGCTATAAAGGAAAGAATTCTATGGGAAATGATAACTATGACTTTGTTTCAGACTCATTCAGTTTTACTTTAACAGCCAGTGATGACGTATACAGGATTTTCCAGCCTGGCGGTGGAGCAACTTTTTATTCTGATGGAGCAGTAAAACACAAAGTTTCTGATTATGTAAATACAAGCAGCAGTATAGATCAATACGATGCAATATATTACATGCAGATCGCGGAAGAAATTGTTAAGGGAAATTTAAAGGATCCCAGATCTGCCAAATTCCCGTCAATTGTTACCAATTCAAGCGAAATTGGTATGCAGAAGAAGGGCGATATCGTTGGGGTTCAGAGCTATGTGGACGCCACAAATTCATTTGGTGCCAAGGTGAGGACAAAATGGCTGGTGGAATTTGAAGTGGTAGACTTATCAAAGTATTCTTACAAAACTGTTTACATAAAAATTGGAGATAGTACGGCAGGAGAATATGTCGATTTAAATTAGGGGGCATTAATATGGCGTTAATAACATGTACGGAGTGCGGAAAGGAATTTTCGGATAAAGCAGCTGCGTGTCCAAACTGCGGTTGCCCAACGGAATGTGTTCTTCATGAAATGAATCAGACGCAAAAAGCAGATGAGGTAATAAAGTGTCCATATTGTGGTTCTGAATCCATAGATGATGATGGATATTGCAATGACTGTGGGCTGAAAGTTTTGAATAAGAAAACAGAATCAAATCAAACGGAATCGAATTTTTATATGGAGTGTCCTAAATGTGGGACATATAATCCGCCGGGTACAATTCATTGCGCTTGTTGCAAATATCGATTCACTCAGAAAGAGATTGAAGCCAATCAGGTAAAAGAAGAATTTAACGGGATGTACCGGTATTCACTCTTTGGTAAAAAAATAGAAGTACGGTGTCCAAGATGTAAAAGTGAAGACTGCTCGCCATATCAGGAACAGAAAATAATACCTGGGAAGACAAAAACAAGATATACGTTAAACCTCAATCCTCTCAAGCCATTTACCGTATTAAACAAAAAAGAGAAAGTCATAAGACGGGATAGAGTCGTGACTGATGAGAAGTATGTATGTAACAAGTGTGGGAAAATTTTTTAGTAGCTTTAAAACGAAAGAAGCCTCCGCATAATACGGAGGCTTTTCTCACATCTGTTTGTCTTGTTTCTGCATTTGCAGGGAAAATAGTTTCAATAATAAAATCCGCATTATTAAAGAAATTCGGATCACCCCTGCACGTATCCGCAAAACCAGATTAAAAATTCTGAAATATATGTATTTATGTTAGCACATAACTGAATAAACGTCAATGCTGAACCGCCTGGGGACAAATCGGAAAAAATTCGATACCCCCGGGGGTGCCTGTTTTACAGGTGAAAATCCGTTTTCCAGTTTCTAAAAATCCCTTGCCGAAAATCCGAACCAGATTTCTCACAGATCCGGTTACGGTCGGATGCTCTCCGGGCTGAGTACCGCCCAGCCCATACACCGGCAGAAGTCCCCAGTCCACTCAAGCTCTTTCATGCAGAATAATGCGGCCGGCATAATCACGTCAGCAACAAACGGCAAACTCGGAATAACCTTCGGTTTTTCGTGATTGAACCGCTCATAAAAATTCTGGAGCTGTTCGAGCATATAGGAATAATCTTCCTTATCACAGCATCCGAATGTGATCAGAAACGGAGTATGCTCCCCTTTTATCGTTTTGAAGAGAGTACACACATAAGAGCGGCGCTCCGTCATGGTAAGCTTGAACTGGACACCATCGAATAGATCCACGAACTCTTTTTTCTGAGAATCCCGGATAAAGCCCTTAAGAACAAGATACATGCTCTTATCAACTTCGCTAGGATGCGACCGGCGGGAATCGCCAGTATTCAATGTGTAGTGATTGAAGCTTTCTATCATGCGTTTTTCCTCAACTTTAATTTTTTTCTTCCGCAGCGACCAATCGGAAAATTTTTGATACCCCCCAGGGGTCCCGATTTTTGAGCTGAAATTCCATTTTCAGGATTCGAAAAATTCTCATTTTCAAATTTCCCTCAAATTTCTCCCAAATCCTAGGTGCTCTTAATAGACCCGATACGGTCCGTATCACCGCGCCGGAGTCACTGCGTTATCATGCGATCATTTACATACAAGACTTAAACGCCACGCAAAACGATTTTGATGTGTTGCGTGTAGATCTTTCCACCCACACGCAGGAAACCGCCGCAAAAGCCTTTTAAAAGCTTGTAATCATTTGTAGCGTACCACGCACGGCGGAGGATGTCAAGCGCCACATAAGGCAATAGCGCCCCTGAAAAGGGCGCATTATGCCGGCTTATTTTGTTTGTCTGCATCATCCAGATACTTTATAATACCGCTGTATAGATCTTTCCACGTCTTAAAATGCCAGGGCATTATCATAAAAGCGCTTGCGATCCCCTCAAGGCGCCCACGTAAAAACCAATATTCTACCGGCTCGCGTGTCATACTCAATTTTTCCAGGTTTGAGCGTATCCCTTCCACCTCGCAGCGGACCATAAAAATATCTTTTTCTGTCATCGGATCACCTCCAGGAATAATATTTTGCACGTCTCGTGCGCTTGCGGGGGCTTTTTGTTGTGATCTGGAACGGCCCCGGCTCCAGCGTGATGCAGCTGTGACGGCCTGCACTCCTGCCGCGCCTGTTATCAGTAACGGCGAGAAACTGCACTTTTTCCGCGTGTCGGGCGTGTGGATCGCTCCACAATAGCCGCGATTATTTACCGCTTGCGGCGCTCGGAACGGCTCATAAGCTGCCTATAACGTAATAAATAGCAAGCAACCCAGGCATAACTCCCGGGCAAGTTTTGAACAATGGCGGTTGTTTTGCCGGTCCGCCTCCGGGCTTATCCTGGCTTTATCGGTTCCCAGTCAACGCCGTTTTTCTATGCCCCCTTGCGGGGATCCTGGAAGGAAAACGGAAAACACCCAGAAATACCGGCGGCGGACTGAACCGCCCACGCCTAAAGCGCCACCGATAAATATCTATGCAATGCCATAAGCCGCTAAAAACTCGCGGTTAATGTTTTTCCAGCCGTCCGGGATAAGCGCATTATAACGGCAAATGGTCCGAAGCCGGAAAAGATGTGCGCGTAGTTGAGAGAGTGCGCACCAATACGACGCAGAACCGCCGGACCCATTAACCGGGATACTATAAACGGTCCCGTCATACGCCCACAGATCCCAGCCGCCGCTATTTGCGACAAAAACGCCGTTTTCCACGATTTTTCGCGCCTGATCGGCCCACAGAGCACCCATAGAATCAAAATCATACTTTTCCATATTATTTTTCCTCCTGCATTATTTCACAAAGCCAGCGGACACCATAGCCGCCCACAAACACACATATAACAGCTATAAAATTCATCATGCTATCATTCCTCTTTTCTTTTCCGGAAAACACCGTCGCCCGGTAACGGGCCGGGCTTGCATCCTCTGCGGCGGATGTGGGGCTTCTGGAAGCTCCTAGACTATTGAAAAATCCGATTGCCATCCGGTGACGGTTATCATCTTGCCATCATCCCGGAGATAGACAACGCCTGCGCCATCCTCCCAGGTGGACCAGATCAGCCACCCGGGCCGGCCTACAGTCTCGCCAGTTTTGTGGTCCGTCCAGATATACGACGGTTTAACGCCGTCTTTCTCCTGGGCGAGTGCCTCGCGTATTGCTGCTGACTCGGTGATCATCTTATTTCCGCTCTTAAAATGCAAAATATAGGTTCTCTCCATCTTGTTTTCCTCCTTAAATGTATTCTTTCTCAAACTCACATGTCGGATCATCGCCGCGCTCATCATCATAGTAGGAATCGTAATAGCCGTCATCGGCTCCGTCCTTCTGGTAGATCGGGAAATCCGTTCGAATCTCGTCTGATCCATTGAGAAAAGCAAGCGCCTGTTGATCGCTGTCAAATGTCATCGTGTTCCCTGCTGCGTCTGTGATGTGGTTTCCGTTCTCGTTGATGATAATTTTAAATTTTCTCATGGTTTCTATCTCCTTTTCTGTGTTGATTGTTTATCTCTTTCTGATGATGTTATTATAATATAAACGTACGTTAATATCAATATGTAATACTTCACAAATATAAACGTACGTTTACGATGCTTTTTTGTGCAATATTATATATGTACGTTTATGCCATTATATGCTATAATCAAAAGAAAAAGCGAGGTGTAAAATGGCAAGTACAGAAGCCCAAAAAAGAGCAACTATAAAATATGCAAAAGGCAATTTAAAACGCGTGCCGCTGGATCTCAAAAAGTCCGATTATAACGTTTTGGCCGCCGCCGCTGAGGCAGCCGGGGAAACTATTAATGGATACATAAAACGGGCCATAGCGGAACGCATGGAGCGGGAGGCGGGGAGATGATCCCCGTCTTTTTTTATTTACCGCTCCCAATAGTACCCGGAGCCGTCCTCCATCACGATCATAGCGCCGCTGTCGGTGGTCTGGATATCCACAACCTGGGGCATGTTTACCATGTTAAAATGGGCGTATGTGACGAACACTGCCGCTGTGAGTGCCATTCCTGCTAAAAATCCTAATAATGCTTTTTTCATAATCTTTCCTTCTTTCTGGTGGTGCCGCCGGATCAGCTCCGGCGGACGTTGTTATTTGCTAAACTCAATTTTGCCATTGGACAGGCATTTACAAGCGTACTCGAAACCCTCCCGGAATGCGTTCGACTCGACCTCTTTACAGCTGTCACAAAACAGGGTATAAAATTCGTCTGCGAGATCAAGCGATAGCGTCCCCTCAATCCGCTTCACCAGCTCCGCGCCGGTGTCGAAATATAAGGCGCTTTCTGCGTGATCCTCGGCCCATTTTTCATAAATCATCTTTGCAAATTCGTTCATAATTCTATGCCTCCTCAACTAATAAATAATTTAAATAGTGTGTTGCCGTGTTCGCCAGGCGTTCGTCAAAATCCAGCAGATCCAGCTTGTATTCCGGCCGATACCCGTGGGACTCTTTATAGGCAAGTTCCACATCCCGGAGATTGTATAGGTCCGAGAGTTCCACCAGAATCTTGTGGTAAAGGTATTTCCGGCTCCATCCGAAATTTGCCATGATCGCGTCACACTTCCAGTTGTTGGAAAAGAACCACTTTGTCATTGGAATTTTCCGCTTGCCTGCTGCCGGGGTCGGTGACTCTGGGATGGTGGCGCGTTCCTTGGCTTTTATCGCTTCTTCCATCTCGTGGAAGCGCTTCACATATTTAGCGGTGAAAATGATTCCCTTTTCGCCGTTAAACTTGTTCGCCAGGAAATCGCAGCCTAAACGGGTTACCTTGTAACAGGTGTTCTCTTTGCCGCTTGCGTCGCTGTAAGTGGATTTAAGGAAGTAATCAGCGGCAACAAGTTTGTTGTCGTTAAGAATTTCTATAATTCCTTTTATGTGTTTTTCTTTTAATTCCCATCCTTCCAATTTTCTTAAAATATTGCCGTGACGCATATTTAACATATCTGCGATTTCTAACGTTGTAATTGTTTGGGTTATTTCTACCATGTAATGCCTCCTTAAAATACAATTTAAATATTGTTTAAATCAACTTTATAGTTGTATTATAAACAATGTTATATTTGTTGTCAACAACTTTTTAGTTGATTTATTATCTCTTTTGTTGTATGCTTAACGCAGAGAGGAGTGAGAACAATGTTTACCAAGTTACTAAAAATTAAACTAATTGAAAAAGAAATGACCGCCAAAGAATTAGCCGCAATGTTGGGAACAACTCAACAAAATCTATCCGCCAAAATGAGACGAGATAATTTTTCTGAAAAAGAAATGTTGCAAATTGCGGAGGTCTTAGGGCTTTCTTTAAAAATCGAATTAAAAAGAATTGATAACTGAACTCAATTTTGAGTTCAGTTATTTTATAAGCGATTTAAAGCAACGAACGACATTTGTTGCTGATTGATTGCCGCTAACCGGCACCTTTTGGCGTTGAGCTATTCGCCATGTATCGGAGGTAACAACAAAAATGTTGTTTCTGTAAGATTTGCCAGTGCTTTATGTTCATCATTTCGGCAATTTCTAATGTTGTTATTGTCTGTTCTATTTCTTTCATTTGTGTATCTCCTTCCGTGTTGTCCTTATGGCTATATAATAGCAGATATAAGGCACAAAAACAATATGGAATACTGTATAAAACTAAGGCACAAAATGTGCGCGTATTTTGTTAAAAATGCATAAGGCACAAAAACATTGCTTTTGTATTATATAAGGTAGAAAAACTATAAGTTGACATAAGGCACAAAATAATATATAATATGTAAAAAATAATAAAGGAGTGCTTAGCGATGGAAGAAAAGAAAACAAGTGAAAGCCAGAGAAAAGCCATATATAAATATGATGATAAATTCGAGCGGGTTAACTGTCGGCTTGCCAAAGGCACAAAAGAACGTATTACATCATTAAAATATAGTATAAACGACTTTATAAAACTGGCAGTTGCGGAAAAATTAGAACGCGAGGAAAAAATTTTGAAATAAGGCACAAAAAACTATTGACATATAAGGCACAAAATATTATAATAATAACTGTCAAGAAGATAACACGACAGGAGGAAAACAGCATGAGCGAAATGGCATGGAAGTATGAAAAGATAGAGAAGCGTGTCCGGGCGGGAGAAAGTAAGATCTTCCAGAACTGGCACGAAAATACCGGGGTCAGCGTTGAGGTGTTTCTGGATGCCGTGAAATGGCTGTCAGAGGATCCGATGCTTGACGGTTACCGAGTGACCCGGGAAATTGGATGTAAGCGCAACGGCGAGCTTGTGAAGATCCGGCGCGTATATGATCGCGGAACCGGGCTCGTGGGCTTCTACGAGCTGGAAAGCGGCATGGAATGCGGTGGAAGATGGCCGTCAGTTAATATCAACGACAGATTTTAAGGGGAGGGGATTGGAGCATGAAGAAATTTAAGATTTACAGAAATTATGGTTGTCTGTCAGCAGAAAAGCGAGTGAAATATACCTATGGCACCGAGGCAGCAACTGCGGTTGCTTCTGATGAGCTGATTGTATCACTCCCAGAGAAGAGCAAAGGCTGGGAAGTCTATGAAACCGCCGCGGGCGGCTTGGCTGTCGAGTCCCCGTGGGGTATGCAATACGACATTAACGAGGTATTAGCAGGAGACAAGGAACCACAGTTCCGGACATGGGACAACAGCGGAGTGCGGTATATCACTTTAAAGGTATGGGAGGATTAGACAATATTTATTACAACATGTCCGCGTGTAGCGTTCGTATTTCTGACGAAAATCCGTTTTTGAGTGTTACGAGGGCGGCAAATTCCGAAAAGTAATTATTAAAATTTTATAAAATTTACGCCCGGGGGATCTCTTCGGGCATTTTGCTATTGCCACAAAATGGGCGGGGATGTCGCAAGATGTCAACACCCAAAACGGGCATTTTTGACGATTCCCGGGGAAGTCAACGACAAAATATTTTTGTTAATCAACGAAAAATAAACAGTGAATCATTGTTTCTACGTTACGGGGTGATTTTAGGGTGCTGGAAGGTCCCAAAAAGGGTTCAAAAATTGTATACAATCCTGTCGATGAGTTTAACAAAGCCTTATTTTACAAGGGTTCCAGTGATTGCTCAACCCCTCAAAATGCGTCACGTGACGCGTCACGTTAGCGTAACGTTAGCGTCACGCTTTCTTTGCATGTACGAAGTACATGTTTCTTTGTTTCTGGTATTCTTTTATTCTTTTAGTCTTTTTCCTGGTGGTATTTAATACCTATCGGGGAGCTAGTAACTATCAGCCTTTAGTATTTTTTAAAAACCACAACCACAAGAGTTTTAAAAAATTGGTGTTGACAAAATCATAGTGCTTGTGGTATCGTAATGGCACAGACAAAAACCGCATACAGTTAATCGCATGTTGTAGAGCTATAACAGCCCTTCCCCTGGTTGAGGTCACCTCGTAAAAGACCCAGACACAAGGAGCTGTGTATAGCTCTTTTTTTATTTTTACAAAGGCGTGATAGTGATGGATGAGTGCAAATTTAAGTGTATTTATAATAAATCCGGCAAATGTGTCGAGAGCGGCGGGGAATGCATCCAGGAGGACTGCACCAGCTGGCAAGATTGCGACTACTGCCGAAAGGCGGATCGCTGCGAGATTTAAACGGGTTGGAGAGGAGCTGAGAGCATGAGCGCATTGACAGAGCGTACCGAGGACGGGATGGAAGTGTATTTAAGCGAGATCCACGAATGTTTGGATGAGTTTATCCGGGATCGTGGCGTTGAGGACATGGAAAAAGCCGGTCAAAATAAGTGGTCCGCAGCGCTTCGTTTTATCGGTCAAAACGTATTCAAAAATACGCAGAAATTAAAACGCGAACCGTACGACGATAGTAGCAACCTCATGTATGGCGGCATCACTAACAATAACTCTTATGATTTAAATAAACTCCATAAGGTGGCAGATTATTATATATCCCTTTGTTATGATTACGATAAAGAGGTATCAATAAATGGGTTCTGTTTCCTTACCACGATTTCTAAGGATTTAATATCCTACTGGGGCGGCAAAGGCAACGGAGGGTACGCCGATGGGATCCAGGAGGCAGGCCAAGCTGGGTTAGATTTGTATAAAAAGTTATCAGATAATAACGAAGAAACCCTTAGTGGTATGTTAATCTCTGGAGGTAAAAGAGCACCGGTCGCAATCCTGGGAGCGCTCAACCGTCGACATGGCTGGAACATGGGGCAGCCCACAGAAGCCCCACAAGGCGCTCTAGTGGCAGAGCAGACAGCGGCAGATATTGCTTCAAGGCATGCCCTTCCAGGCAGTACACAGGCCCCACAGCTGCCTAACCTTGACGAATAAAAAAGATTCTGACAATTATAACTACAAAACCACAATATGGTGTATATGCACATAGAGCCATACCACATATTGATTTCAACTATTCGTCAAATAGTCATTTCACGAATAGTTAGACAAACAATAGGGACACAATTTATCAGCGGGTATTATGGCGGTGATTTGGTGATGGCTTAGCGGTTTCCTTTCAGGGTTCCCGGATCTGGTGGCGTGATGGCTGCCGGGTAGGGGTCTGGAAGGTGCGCAGGACCAGGACTGGGTTGCTCGTCCGACCAGCCGAAAATGATTCAATTTGTACCACACTAACAGAAACAGAAGCAACAGATGGAAGACCAGGAAAGAAGGAAAATCATGAGGACATCGGTTGATCCCAAAACAACAACTTTAAAGCTTCGGCTTAATGAAGATATGCGCAAGCATGTAGAGACAAAAGCGAATCGGAGTTCCGTGACGATATCTGAGTACATTAGGGAACTGATAAAAAAGGACATGAGGCAATAATAGGGCGTCAAAAATTCCCCAAAAATAAAAAAGCCTTTTCCCACACATTCTCAACGGAGCATTTCAATAGACGGTGGGATAAGGGTGCCTGATTTAAAATTTTTCAAAAAATAAAAAAGAGGTACACGACAATGTGCACATGTGGAAAATGCAAATACAGAACAAAAGAAGACGGTGAGTGGATCTGCAAAAATCCCGACGGCGAGAATTACAGCTTAGAGGTTGAATGGACCGATAGCTGTATTGACGGAGAGGAGAATGGATCGCGATGAAAGAATGTGAGAATTGCCCTCACTGTGTAAAATATGATAGACATCTGGTATGCATAAATAAGTCCAGCGATAATTACGATAAGTATATCGAAGAAATCACGGAATGTGATGTTTTTATGACAGGCAGGATAGCTACGGGTGTTGAGAATCATCCAGAGCGCTTCGATTTTGATGCGCAGGTTGCAAAAGACAGCGATCCAGTCAACCATCCAGTGCACTACACGAACAGGCAGCATGAATGCATTGAAGAAATGATTACGGCATTCGGAATGCAAGCAGTCATGAACTTCTGCGTCTGCAATGCATGGAAATATCGGTACCGGGCTGACAGCAAGGGCAACCATGATGAGGATATGGCAAAATCGGACTGGTACATGGATAAGGCGATGGAGTTGCAGAAAGAGATGAGAGAGGAGCAGTTACATGCTTAATCGGGAGAAATTTGCAAAAGAAATTATGGATCTCGCATTGGAGCACACAACATTAGCTATTATAGCAGATGGAAAGATTTGCGGGTGTAAAGACATATCATGTTCTGACTGCAAATTTTACAAATCATTCAACTGTCGTACTGCTTTTAAGGATTGGCTCGATTCTGAATACAAGGAGCCAGGGATTGATTGGGAAAATGTTCCGGTGGACACACCTGTATTGGTTCGAAACAACACGGCTGATTTATTTCATAGAAGATATTTTTGCGGTTATTTCAAAGGGAAGAATCCGTATGTAACTTTTGAAGCTGGAATGACCAGTTGGACAGCTTATGGAAACGGGCAATCTACTTCCCGCTGGAAATATTGTGTACTCGTCCGAGAGGAAGATAAACTGAAGTATGCTAAGGGAGTTGAATGTTAAATACTTACGAATGCCATTGTTTTATATATGCTTTGCCAACTTCAATTTCCGAGTTGGTGCAAAGCAATGATTATTGCATCGCTGATTTTAGACACTGTCATTTTTGGCTTGAAATCATATGCCGCAGGTAAGGAAGGTAATTAACATGATTAAAATTGAAAATACCGTCACACCGTCACCAGAACAGTGGAAAGCGACAATCCGCGGCACCCGTAATCCAATGAACAGTTGGGGGAAGAGCGATAGCCAGTTCTGGCCGGGGCATATGAGAATCGGTGAGAACGATCTGGATCTCATGAAACGTCTGATTAAAGCGGGAACGGATCATTCAAAGTTTATGCGTTTTCTTCCGGTCACGGTCGATATCACAGCGCCGTTGTACTGGTGGTCTGAGTATGATACCTACAAGGTCGGCACAGTTGCGAATTCATGTTCAAAGATGCATAAGATCCATGCGAAAGAGTTTACGCTGAATGATTTTAGCTATGAGCATCTTGAAGAAGAAAACGTACAAATTCTTAATGCACTTATTGGAGTGCTTAATGCTCAAAAGAATTATTTCAATGCGACGAAAGAAAAGTCTTTCTGGTGGCAGATGATCCAACTTCTCCCTACGTCATACAATCAGAAGCGAACAGTTATGCTGAATTATGCGGTGCTGCGGAACATCTATCATGCACGTGCAGGACATAAGCTTGACGAGTGGCAGCAGTTCCGGGAGTGGATTGAATCCCTTCCGTATTCGGAACTGATCACGATGGATTCTGTCCCAAAGAGCAACAAAGATAAGATCGCAGATCTGAGTGAGATATTAAAGTCTGACAAGCTCATCCGGGAGGCGTTTTGCGGTAGCGTTGCTTCTGCACTGTATGAGATCCCGGATGGAGTCGATTTATCAGTTCAAGAAATCGCTGAGCGCATCACAAATCGAGTTGTAGGAGACGAGAATGGAAGCAATTAGAATCACAGCAACCGTGTTTGTTATCGCATTCATGGTGATAATTTTCTGTTATATGCGAACCGCAGATTTCACAGACAATAAAGCGTCACTGTTTTTCTTCTGGTTTATGGAATGCACATATGCATTAGCGCTGATATCAATCTGGGGAGGTAGATTGACACCATGGTACATGTTGAGTATATAGATGGGACCACAGAAGATATTGAAACACTGTTTGGATATACCTTCGATAAGTCCGCTGATACTTTTTACATTGATGAGGCTTCGGGATCTTATATAATGATCCCCAAGGCGTTTGTAAAAAGCATACGGACGATTCCTGTATAAATTTTGGGCTATAGCCAAGCGGCAAGGCACGGGACTTTGACTCCTGTATCCCGGGTTCGATTCCCGGTAGCCTAGTCGGCTTCTAATATCATGCGATTAGAGCCTCCGCCACCTAGCGAGAGCTGATTAAAGAAGCGTCAGAAACTTCGGGTGGCATTGGCGGGAAGACCGCCACGTCTTTTCCTTACCATAATGTAACCGCATTTACATGGCGACAAATAGGTCGGGCTGTTTCCCCTTCAGCAGCGAGGTGCAAATCCTCGCCCATGTAATCCCGACTACTGCTTGAGGGCAAAAGAGCGGCGTGTAGATTGGCGGTAAAACGATATGACTCTTAAAAACCGCATAGTGCAGGGCATGGCACGAACAAAACTATTGCTAACCGGCATCGGCCGGTTAAATCGAGGTAGCTCAGAGGTAGAGCGGTCAGAAGCGCGCGATAATACAGTTGACAGGTAAATGGTTCGATTCCATTCCTCGGTATTCCGCCATTCACTATGGTGGACATGTTTTTAGACTCCTTTTCTTACGTACGATGCCCCGGTTCGTCCGGGACATTATCGGAATGCTGCTCGTAGGCGCGAGTATTCGGGACAGATCCCGAGTGGACGGGGGTTCGAATCCTTCCGTTCCGATGCAGGCTGGGTAGCGCCCAGATGAACTGAGGTACGCGCAACACCTCAGAGAGATTGACAATGCCCATGAGAAAACACTTGATAGTCGGCGCTGATAGTGCACAGGTGCTTACGAAGATTCAAGAAATCATCGAATGGGATGCGCACAAAGCGCGATAGAGCAGTTGGCAGCTCGTCGGGTTAATTCCCCAAATATCGTGGGTTCAAATCCCACTCCTGCAATTCATTGGCATATAGTCCAGCGGTCAGAACGCTTGCCTGTTAAGCAAGATGTCGCCGGTTCGAATCCGGCTATGCCAGTTTAAACATGATTACCTCGGTGTAGAGAGGTTTTTCAGCCTTGCCGAGATGTGCAGTAACGAGATAGATAAATTCGGGATACTGGATTTATTGATTCTTTCCTCAGCGAGTGATCCTGTGGAGAAGATGGAAACCATCAACAATGCTGTGCAGTGTATCATCATAGAGAAAATCAAAAGCAGAATCCTTGTGGTCGGCGTAGAAAAGACGCCTGCGGTGCAGGAATAATCCATTGATGTCGGCGGTGTGAGAGACTACGGACTAAATGGAACTCTCAAAGAAGTCGATTTGCCTTGAACCCGAGAAATCGGGGTATAACACAAGAAATTCGTTAAAGTAGCGGTATGGCAGAAGAAAAATTTCCTTCACGCATTGAAGTTTTTAAAAACATCTGAAAGAACCGTGAAATTTACAGGTGAAATCCTGTATGTGCTTTGACCGCGGCAAGAAGCCCAGGGTCGCTCCCGAAAGCTCAGACTTGTCGTCACATTGGCTGAATATGATTGCATCGGTGATGGATAAGGGGAAGCCCTAATCATGTTTGAAATAATGCGGAAGTAAAAATAGAGCGTAAGAGGCGGTAGCGGAACAAGATTGTGTATTGAAGTACAAGTCAGGTAAACATCTGGGCGCAATCCTGCCGATAAACAACAGAAAATCATAACGCTTGTCCCTATTCATAGGTGCCGACTAACTGTTGCATAACTTCTACTTCCGTATTTTAGCAGTTTTAATTGCTTGTTTCTATGGGGATGTAGCTTAATTGGCAAAGCGCACGACTTTTAATCGTGAGAGCGTGGGTTCGATTCCTATCATCCTCATTCCCTGCGGTCGGCAGATAAACGCAGAGAGCCTTTGTTGCAGCTGGTGGTTAAGAACTGCAACAGTATGAGGGATAGGCTGCAAGCTGTCCCTTTTACTCAGGACCATTAGCTCAGTTGGTTAGAGCACCCCGCTCATAACGGGGAGACCCGGGGTTCAAGTCCCTGATGGTCCATGGTGTAGCATGATTCATGTGACATCCTTTCACCATGTAGCTGTTTGCTGTTAAGGCAGAGCGAATCTGCCACATGGTTTTGCCGGTTACTTGCCGTGACCGGTTGGTTTTCCTTCTCTTTATAATTAAATTGACGATGGATCCGGCGCTTTAACAGGTAAAGCTTGGTGGTTCGACTCCACACGCCGGAATTATGAAAAAATATTGCAGTACATGTAAATGGTATGAAACGTTTAATGGGGTTTGTTTTAATGGATATTCTGAACATTGCGCAGATTTTACATGCCTAGATGACACATGTGAAGAATGGGAGGGATTAGAAGATGCTCAAAATATGGAACATGTGGCTCAGATATAAGACAAAGAATTTCACGCGAATACCATTATTTATTATGTTCTTTGATTATCAAAAGTATAAGAAGAACGGGGCGAAGGGTAGCTGTGACTGGTATAGTCATCCAAACATCATGAAAGACGAATATATCCAGGAGCGGATGCAGGAATGTGTGGATTACATCAGAAAAAACTATGACATGACTACTTTCACAGAGATAAAGGGGTAATATGGGAAAGAATAACAGGCTGATAAATTCGGTTAAGTTACTTGCGAAAAAGAACCAGGTCGACAACCTCAACAAAGCGGCAGACCGGATAACTCCACAGATCTATGCGGCGATGGCGATTGCTCTGCATCGGACATATGGTTTTGGGTATGAACGGATCAACCGGGCATTCTTGGAATCACAGAAGATCTGGCAGGCATATGATGGTGATGTGGACGGCATGGTTAAGCAGTGTGAAGAGGAGACCGGGGTGACAGTTGAGTTCAGAGAAGGGAGTATGGATCAGTGTTAGGATATTTTCTTCTTGAGGAACGCATGGTTCGTTATCTGATAGGATTTTGCTTTGGATATATTATTGGATGGCAGGGGGTTCATCGAAATGATCGAAGTTAATGTTTTAAAAGTATTAGAAACGCTAAAGAAGAACACAACAGGTGAAGCACTTGAACTGTTTGATCGTCATATGTGGGATAACTTAAAGTGTGTTCCGTGGAATGCAGAAATTAAAGATCCCAAGGATGCAATACCAGCAGAACCGATAAAAATTGCTGTGTGGCTTATTGAAATGGTTAAGAAATCGACATTAGGCAAGGCAGCAAGAAAAGATAAGACTACTGGTAGTCACGATGCAATGAGAGATGCGCTAATTAATGAGAGAAGCAAAGAAAAATTACGTCAGATTGCAGAACATCTCTTGATTTACTGCAATTCTTAATGGGGAGTATAGAAATGAAAATGTCACGAGTAATAAATAGTATAGAGTTTGATGCGTTCCGGCGCTGTATGAATCAACCGGAAGAGGGATTTGACGGCGTTGCTACTGTGAAGGCATTTGCAGACGGGAGCCGGTGGGCCGTTTGCCCGTGGTGCGGTAAGAAAGCTGTACGAGTTCTTCCAGACACAAAAATTCAGCATATGCCGTATAAATGCAAGGGAAGTAACTGTAAGAAGGAGTTTATAATCGAGTGCTAATCGAGAAAATTTGGAAAGGCACTCGATTATTATTATTAAAAAGTGGAGGAATAAGATGAAAAACAGTTGGAAAAATGTTGTGCTTGTGGTGGTAGGCGTGATGGTTTTAGGAATTATGGTAGTGTTTATGGTTCAGAGCAGCAGGAATAAAGCCATTACATTGGAACAGGCGGTAGAAACGGCTGAATCAGATATTCGGGTACAAGAAAAGCGCCGAATTGACTTACTGCCGAACCTTGTGGACACCGTGAAACAATATGATAAGCACGAGGCGGAAGTGTTACAAGCGATTGTGGATGGACGAAGCAATACTTCCGATATTGAGAACGTAACAACGGCGATTACGGCAGTTGCTGAAGCGTATCCGGAACTGAAGAGCAATGAGAACTATAAGCAACTGATGACCGAATTATCAACAACAGAGAATTTGATTTCTCAGTATCGGTCCGCATATAACAAGACGGTGGGAGCCTATAACCGATATGTGAAAAGTTTCCCGGCGAGAGTATTCCTCAGCTGGACAGGATATGAAGCATTGGAATATCAGCGCCTTGATTATGGAGCGCCGGTAGATGCACCGACTAATTTATTTGATTAAGTAAAGGAGAAGCATATGCAGTGGATGACAACCAAATTTCATACTCCCCCGGAAAATGTGCCTTTGGAAACCAAAATTCACGATAGATTAGGAGAACGTAATGTTCAAATACTTTTCCGACAAGGGAATTTATGGTTTGTACCAGATGGCAGTATGTATGTTTATTATGAGCCAACACATTGGAGATATTTAGGGTAGCTTATGGAAATAACCAAACGTGAGATTTTGGCAAGCGTTACGATTATCGCAATCATGATTCTTGTAGGATTTGTAATCGCCGGTAGGATTGACGCCTATCAAGTGCAAAAAAAATCTGAGTATTATTCAGCATTGCAAATCACAGATGCTGAACAGTTTCAGTATGGAATGGATACCTCTGTTGGAAATGCATTCGTATATGGAACCTTGGAAGCGGTAGATCCGGTGACATATCCAGAAATCGGTGGGTCTTATCTGTATGTAGAAAAAGATGAGGAGCATTATAATCCACACACCAGAACTGTGACAAAAACTGATAGCAAAGGAAATACGCACACTAGAACGGAAACTTATTGGACATGGGACCATGTTGGGAGCGAAAGCATTCATAGTGACCGAATTAGATTTCTCGGAATTGAGATGGATTATAAGAAAATTCAAATTCCAGATGGAAAGTATATAGATACAATAAAAGAATCTTCTCGCGTAAGGTTTAATTACTATGGAACCCCAGTTGAGTCGGTGGGGACTATTTATACGGATCTGCGAGATGGGACCATATCTGATGAGTCGAAGTTTTTTGACGGTTCAGATATCGAAAATACGATAAAAAGAATGACAATATCATGGACTTGGATATTCTGGATCGGGTGGATAATTTTAACGGGTGCTACGACTTGTGGATTTTGTTATTTAGAGAATGATTGGTTAAATAAGTAAAGTCAAGAGTGCCATATGAGAGCCATGACTTCCGATAGAGGAGGCGTGGCTCTTTTTTTATGGGACGAAAAAATTTTGAATGGTACAAGGAGACATTTGGAAATCTTCTGAAGTCAGATATGACGTTGCTTCAGAATCAAAAGGACAGCCTCGATCTGTTACTGAATATGAAGAAAGATCTGTCTTTTGATGATAAGCAGGTGAAAAAATACGCCATGAAAGTCAGCAAATACACACATCAAATGGCGGACTATATGGCTGGAAAAACGGGCAGCGGAGCTTTTAACGACATGTATTATAAAGCACTGATGTTCGAAGCAAAGAATCAACAGGTGGACAGCGGGCTTTTATATCTTGAGAGATACAGAATACCGAAAGAAAGATTCTATGAGCCGCGACGTGAAGTATTCCTTAAGCACAATATCATTCAATCACTGCAAGACATGATGGATGATGAATTGGACATCTTCTGCCTGAGCGTTCCGCCGGGTTGTGGAAAATCCACTCTTGAGGACTTCTTTCTCTCGCTAGTGGGCGGATGGTTTCCAAATGACTTCAACCTGTCATCTGCGCATAGTAGTATTTTGACTCGGTCGCTTTATGATGGAGTTTTGGAAATTATTAACGACCCGGTTGAGTATGCATGGCATGAATTGTTTCCGACTATAAAGATTCAAGGCACCAATGCTAAAGAAACGACAGTTAATCTGGAGAGAAATGGTCGATTTAAAACGTGGACATTCAGATCTATTGATGGTTCCTTGACAGGTGCGACACGTTGCAACCGGTTCCTAACGGCCGATGACCTTGTTTCAGGTATCGAAGAAGCACTGAATAAATCGAGACTTGAAACGCTATGGACTAAAGTAACAAATGACCTTCGGTCCCGACGTCTGGATGGATGCAAGGAATTTTATATTGCTACGAGATGGTCAGTTCACGATCCGATTGGAAAGCTTCAACAGCTGTATGCCGGGAACCCTAGGGCGAGATTCATTGCAATCCCAGCGCTGAATGAGGATGGAGAAAGTAACTTCCAGTTCGCTGTGAATGGTTTCTCAACTAAGTATTTCTTAGATATGAAAGAGACTATGGATGAGATCTCATTCAACTGTCTGTTTCAGCAAAAGCCGGTCGAGAGAGAAGGATTGCTGCTCCCACCGGATGAACTTCGAAGATTTTATCTCAATAAGGATCAAGTGCCGGAGAAACAGAATGAATTCACAATCATGCCGACTAGGGATCCAGATGCAATCTGGGGAGTATGCGATACCAAAGATAAAGGTACAGACTATGAATCATTGCCGATTGCGTACCAGTTCGGAGAGGATTTCTATATTCCCGATGTCGTTTTCGATGATAACACGGACTATGCAACACTGGACCATAAGACGGCTGATATCCTTATCCGACACCAGCCGCACAAGGTACGCTTCGAGTCGAACCAGGCCGGAGGAAGAATTGCGGACAATATAGAAAAAATGATCAAAGGCAAATGTCGCACAGTAATCGAGACAAAGTACACGACAGCTAATAAGGAAACAAAGATTCTCGTGAACTCTGATTGGATAAAGAAACACTGCCTGTTCTTAGAACCGGCGCTTTACAAGCCGAAATCAGACTACGGATTATTTATGGGGAATGTAACGACATATACCACAAAAGCAAAAATGCCGCACGATGATGGAATCGATTCTTTGGCGATGCTGGCAGAATATGTATCTGTACCGGAACGGAAACCGGCGGAATGTGTTGACAGCCCATACTAGGAGGTAATGCTCATGGAAAACGAAATGACATATTTGGACGAAGTAAAGTTTTATTATAGAAAATCCCGGAGACTGAGAATGGAGATTGATCAGCTCAAGGAGATGTCTCGGAGTATCAAGGCATGCCAGAACACTTGCAGAGTGCAGACTTCCAGAAACAATGATCCGATGGGGACTATGTATGTGAAGATAGAGAGCAAAGAGGAAAAGCTGGAAGAAAGCATTCAGAAGTATATGGAGGCGCGTGAAAATTCGGTAAAGATATTAGAACGACTTGATGAAAAGTATTATGACATACTCTTCGGAATAGATATCTCTAATAAGACTGTAAAACAGTTATCAGAGGAGACCGGTCGCACAGAGCGCCATATTTATCGCTTATACGCCCAGGGGAAAAAGAAATTCCAGGAAGAATGTTTAAAATGTCTCCAAATGTCACAGAACGTCAGCTATAAATGAAAAACAGAGTGTGTTATAATGAACCTGTCAAAATATAAATCTAAGCATCTGGATAAAAACCAGGTGCTTTTTTTATGCCCAAAAGAAGGTATGCAGTGAGAGATTACGATTTACTTGGAAGACGGAGAATCTATACAAATGAAAAAGAAATAACTCGGGACAATATTCTGGACGTGCTGAGTCATGCAAGAGCAATCCATGATTTCAATGTCAAAGAGATGCAATTCCTCATTGAGTACGAGCGCGGCAAGCAGGATTTGCAAAGAACAAAAACTATCCGACCAGAAATAGATATCCGGGTGCATAGCAATATTGCTAACGACATTAAGGAATTTAAGGTCGGATACAACTGGAGCAATCCTATCATGCTGATTCAGCGTGGGGACAATGAAATCCATGAGACAGACCCGGAAAAGGACGATAAGGGCATTGCGGCATTAAATGAAGCCTTGAAGAACGGATCCAATATAGGATACGAAGATCAATGTCTTGCAGAATCTATCGAGGTTTGTGGAATCGGACACCGGATGATTGATGTGAAAACATCTGAGTGGGAAGACGGCGCTTTGTTTGAACTGTATACGCTGGATTCTCAATATGCGTTCTGTGTTTACAGAAACGCTCCGGGAAGGAAGAAAGTTTTGGGCGTAACATTCTCAGAAAACGGAGATCAGACCGAGTATACATGCTTTACGCCGAAGTTACGGTTTGAAGTTGTCGGAGATAAGGTCACAGTTTCGAAAAACCCTCTCGGCAGGATACCAATCGTTGAATATGAGAGATCGTTTGACCGGACCGGCTGCTTTGAACGTCAGATATCGAGAATGGATGCGCTGAATATTCTTATCTCTGACTTTACAAACGATGTGGCCCAGAGGACGCAGGAAATTTGGTGGGGAGATAATGTTGATTTCCAACGCGATGAAAAAACAGGAGAGATCAAGCGTCCGAGAAGCGGACAGTGGATTTTAACATACAGTGATGATGGAAAAGTTGCGAAAATACAGCCGTTATCCAGTACGTTTGACGGGTCCAGCACATTAAACGCTATACAGTCCACCAGATCCGAGATATTCCAGGACTGCAAGGTTCCAATTCAATATGACAGCGCCGGTGGCGGATCTACTGGAGTTGCGACGGATATGTCCTCTGGATGGAGTGCCGCAGAGCTTGACGCTTTGAAAGAGCAACAGATGACGGAACGCGGCAAGCGTGAAGAACTGATGCTGATTCTTGCGGCTGTGGATAAAGTGCCGGAAGATATTCTTCCGATGGACAGCCCAGTTCGGCAGCTTCACAGCACGGACATTGATTTCCACTTTACGAGAAGAAGAAACTACGATCTTGTCAACAAGGCGAACTTTGTTTCCCAAATGCTTGCGAAGGGATTAAATGGACGGCATGTACTGAAAGAGGCGGAGATCTTCCCAGATGCTGAGCAGGTATGGCTTGACAGCAAAGAGATGATTGAAGCAATTCAAAAATCGGCACTTCCTTCTGAATCCTCTGAAGAACCTGCCGATACCAGGATATCGGCTGATAATTCCGATCAAACGGAGAATAGCCCGATTCTTGATGGAATGAACACGGAACAAAACAAAGTTCAAACATAGTGAGGAATGCCCATGCTTGCAATTAGAAATTTCGACGAGGTTAACAACTATGTGAAGAACAGAAGAAGTGTTGATTTTCAGGAATATTTTGGAGATATGGATCTGCCGGAGAAAGATGAAGAAAAAAGAATTGCACTTGCAAAGAAAATGGAAGAGTGCTTCCTAATAGTTATGGCAATTCTGTTTTCTGTGCAGCAGTACGATGGTACAAATTATGAACTTGCAAGGACGCAATTTGTATATCAATATCGCACTGCGATATCCGGATTCGTAACGCTGGATGAATATATGGATAACTATATTCAAAATATATCATACCAAATAATCGAGTCGGTTCAGAATAATCCAGATGATCCTTTTTACGTATCTCCAGATAGGGCTAAATATTTAGCTGAAAATGAAGCAAATACATCGCTGAATCATCAAGATTTTGTGGACGCGATAGCAGCAGGAAAAACCAGAAAAAAATGGGTAGACATCAGGGATGACCGCGAAAGACCGGATCACAGAAAAGTAGGCGGGACGATTAAACCGATTACAGAACCGTTCCTGGTAGGTGATTCCATTATGGACTATCCCAAAGACACATCATATGGGGCAAGTGCCAATCAAATTGTCAATTGCCGATGCACAATTAAATACATTTAAAAATCAGCATTCGGGAAACCGGGTGTTTTTTTAATACGTCAGGAGAAGTGACGTTAAACGGAGCGAACGCTTCCGGGAAAGCGTAAGACCCGGCACAAGAGAAATGTGTAAAAGAGCAAAACATAGCCAGAGAAGGCTTAAATCGCGGAAAGGAAGGTTTGATATGAGAAAAAGAAATCTTGAATTTGAACGAGGAACATTTAATGTACCGATGAATTTACAGCTCTTTGCGGATGGCGGAGCTGAAGGTGGAGATCCGGCAGACGGTGGAAACGCTAATGGAAGCGGTGGAGATCAAGACCCACAGGGCAAACAGCCGTCAGTAGATGAACTTCTGGTTCAGCTTTCAGAAGAGAGAGCTAGGAACGCTCAGCTTCAGAACGAAAAGAACACAGCGTCAACGGAGGCCGCCAACTATAAGAAACAGCTCAGGGCGAAAATGTCTGCGGAGGACCAGGCAGCGGCAGCCAAAGCAGAGGCAGACGCACAGAAAGATGCTCGCATTAAGGAACTGGAAGCAAAGATTCAGATTCGGGATTATACAGAGCGCTGTATGGATGCAGATATCGGAATGGATAAAGTAACCGCTAAAGAGTTTGCGGAGGCTTTAGCCGGAAATGATGTCGAAAAGGCGTTCAAGGCTCTTGGCAATCATATCAAAGCGAAGAAAACAGCATGGGAACAAGAGTTCTATGCCGGTCGTGATGACATTCGAGGCGGAAATGGCGGAGAGAAAACATCTCTCGCATTAGAGAAAGCCAAGAAAATGACATCTTCACGATCCGGTGAGGTGAACCAGGACGTTTTAAAACACTACGTGTAAGGAGGAACACAAATGGCACGAGGTGACATGAAAATAACAAAAAATACAGTTGCTATGGAAGCGGAAATCTTAAACAGAAAAGAGTTCCAGGCGGTTCCAATGACGGTAGATTTTACCGGAGTATCAGCAACTGCTGACAATGGAGAAAAAATCGTAAAAGCGGGAACACCGCTCAATAAGGATGGAAAAGTAGTTTCTGCAACACCGTGGACCGGCGCTGTTGGAATTCTGCTTCATGACGCATATGAGAGCAGACCGCAGCAACAGGTTCTGAAGAGCGCATACATTCATGTAACTAGAGCGCAGGCGAACAGCGGTCTCACATATGATGCGGCATTAGTAGCGGCAATGGTAAATGCGGGATGCCGAATTGCTTTTGAAGAGCCGATCATCGTGGGAACAATGCCGGCAGCGAACGCTTAAAGCGGAAAGGAGAAAGAATGAAATTTACAGACGTTTTTACCGCACAAGCGGTCGCATATCGTGTTACAAACGAAGCAAGTAATAATATGCCGTATCTCGGAACTACATGGTTCCCGGTAAGAAAGAAAAACGGCATTGATCTGAAATGGATCAAATCTCATAAGGGACTTTCTGTTGCGTTAAAGCCGTCAGCCCTTGACAGCCTTGCAACAATCAGAACCCGTAAAGGATTCGAGATCGTAAAAGAGGAGATGCCGTTCTTCCGTGAGAGCATGATGATTAAAGAGCATGACCTCATGGAGATCCAGAGGGCACAGGACTCCAACGATCCGTATCTGGATGATGTTCTGAATTCCATCTATGACGATGCTTCTGAACTGGTAGAAGGTGCAAGAGTATCTGCCGAGAAGATGAGAATGCAGTTACTCGCTCCGGTAGGCGGAGAAATGCTGATTTCTATCGGCACTGCGGATAATACGGTCTATGCATATGACTATGATCCGGATTCCAGCTGGAAGAATAAACACTATGCGGAACTTTCTGGTACTGCTACATGGGATAAGGCGGATACGGCAAAACCGTTAAACGACATCCAGGTCGGCACAGAGTATCTCTCCAGTATCGGTATGGCACCGACTTATGCCCTTATGAACAGCAAAACATTCACCTATCTGATCGAGAACAATCAGATGAAGAATGCGTTCATTACTTCAACAGGCTTAAGTGTAGGATTCATGTCCAAGGCAAAGGCTCGTGAGATCTTCCAGCTCAACACAGGTCTTACAGTTGTTCTTTACGACAAGATGTACACAGACTATGATGGAACTGAAAAGAAGTTCTACCCGGATGATTATGTAACAATCATCGGTGCCGGTACACTTGGAAACACATGGGCGGGCGTAACACCAGAGGAAAGAACCCTCCGTGACGATTCCAGCGTAGACGTTTCTGTTCTTGAAAGCGGCATTGCGATTGCCACACAAACAATTTATGGACCGCCGGTACAGTATTCCACAACCGCATCCATGCTTGCTCTTCCGTCCTACGAGGGTATGGATGGCGTATACGTTATCAAAGTAAAATAAGGGGGAATCCCGATGAAATACGATCACATTGTAAATCGTAATGGTATCTATTATCGGTCAGGACAGGAGGTTCCAGAGAACGAGGAGAGGGAAGCTAATACAGAGCTTCCCTTTTCTGATATTTCTGAAGAGATAATCAAACCGAGCCCGAAGCGTGGCCGACCATCCAGAAACAAATAAAGGAGATTGATTATGGGAGAACTGCTTAAAGGCTTAATTGAATACATTGGAGACGATTATACAGAAGAACAGAATCCTTTTTTGCTGACGCTCCTGGAGGATGCGGCATACGAAGTGTGCGAAGTTTTGTACCCATATGGATTTACCAGCGATGAGGAAACGGCGAAAGCGCGGGAATATGCCATTAAAAGATATGGAAGCAAGATACGAAAAATCGCACAATTCCATTATGATAAACAAGGAAAAGAGGGCATAACTGGATACTCTGAAAGCGGGACCTCGGTTTCATATGATGGAGCTGGAACCCCATCCAGTTATTTCAGAGGAATTATTCCGGTTGCGCGGATCTTATAGTTGACGGTGCGTAACAAGAACCCTCCCGTCTTGTTGCAGGGATGTTTCGTGCGGTGGTGGGGAGAAGCATACGTTGATAGGGAGATAAGAGGTGCCAATTTATGGGATGTGAATCAGATTGCGTAAATGCACACCGCTTACGAACACTGGAAGAAGAACTGCGTGAACTTCGAGAAAAGAATTCCAAGGATCATGAGAAATTCTATAACAGGATTGAGGACTTGGAAAGACATAGTGCAATAGCGGAAAATGATTTAAAGCACATAAAGACTACAGTTGATGAGACATGCACAAATGTTAAAGCTCTCATGGCAGTGCCGGGAAAGAGATATGATACTATTGTAATGAATATTATCACCGGAATTGTTTGTGCGGTATTGGGATACCTGTTAAAAGGTGGAACACTGCCGATGTAATTATTCCAGCCACTAAGGGAGGACAGTGGAATGGAAGACTTCAAAACAAGAGATTTTGTCAAAGACTTTACAGAAGATGAACGCTTGTTTTATTTGCATGAAGCAGGATTCAACTCGCGGGAAGAGTGCTTATTTAAGCTTAGGGTCTATGAAGAAAAGACCCTATGGGAAGCTGCTGAACTTATGGGATATAGTTCGAGAACTATTGATCGCATAAACAGAAAAATGAAACGAAAGATAATCAATGCTGCCCCGATGTACTATCGGGGCATTTCTTTACAATGGCGGTAAAGTGGCGTGTTTGCGGCGGGAACAAGTCGAAACACTGGCGTGGGAAAATACTTGTCTGAGAGTTAAAATAAAGACATCAAGACAAGGGAGGAATTGATATGCAGCCTTATCCGATCTGGAATGCAGGAATGTACCCACAGTACCAAACATCACAGCCATATTCTGAAAGGCTGTATCAGCCTCAAAATAATTTCCAACAAATGACCCCTTACAATCAAGCGCCGGTTCAAGTTCCAACACAGCCGCAGACAAATCAGTTTTTGCCTGGACAGATGGTTGACAGTATTGAATCGGTGAAAGCAAAAGATGTTAATATGTCTGGAGCGCCCGTTTTTTATCCGAAGACCGACGGCTCAGAGATCTACCGAAAACAGTTACAGGCAGACGGCAGAAGTCAAATATTTGTGTATCGACTTGTAAATACTGAAGGTCAGGCACCTTCAGAACCGAATCAGCAGGTAGATATTGTTGGTTTGTTTAATCAACTTCGTACCGATGTCTGCACAGAAATTTCAGAGATCAAGAAATTATTACCTACCCAGACAGAAGCTCCACAGCAACAGCAGAAGGGAGGCAATCAGAAATGATGAATCCGATGCAGCTGATGCAAATGATGAGATCCGGCGGAAATCCCCAACAAGCTCTTATTACTATGATGAAGAGACAAGCGGGAAATAATCCAGTAATGAACAATGCAATACAGATGATGGAAAAAGGTGACAGCGCAGGCGTTGAACAGCTTGCCCGGAACCTTTGCAAAGAAAAGAATTTGAACCCAGACGATGTACTTTCTCAGATAAAGACCCAGTTTGGGATGAAATAATCATTTTGATTGCATTAATTGAAAGGACCGCGGCCTTTTGATTTTTGTATATATAAAATCATAAGGAGGTAGAGGCTATGATGAATACTGGTCTCTCAGCGAGTGATGTTGCTTTATTAAGCGGCTCCAATAACCGTTCCGACGGTTTTGGCTGGGGCGGTGAAGGCGGCTGGCTTTGGATCATCGTAGTATTTGCGCTTTTATTTGGTTGGGGCGGAAACGGCTTCGGCGGCTTTGGCGGAAATAACGGCGGCGGCTATGTAGCGACAGCGGCTACACAGGCAGACATCCAGCGTGGCTTCGATAACCAGGCAGTTATCAGCAAGCTTGATGGAATCACTAACGGCCTTTGTGATGGTTTCTATGCTGTAAATAACGGTATGCTTACCGGCTTCAACGGCATTAATACAAACGTCATGCAGACTGGATTCGGAATTCAGCAGGCTATTAACGCTGATACCATCGCCAACATGCAGAATACAAATGCATTACAGGCACAGTTAGCTAATTGTTGCTGCGAAACCCGTGAAGCGATTCAGGGTGTAAACTACAACATGGCTACCAACACATGTGCTCTTCAGAATACGATGAACAGCAACACCAGAGATATTATCGACAGCCAGAACGCCGGTACAAGAGCTATCCTCGACTACCTGTGCAACGAGAAGATCGCTTCTCTCCAGGCTGAAAATAACGATCTCAGACATGCTGCATCTCAGGATCGTCAGAGCGCACTGCTCACAACTGCAATGTCTGCACAGACTCAGCAGCTTATCAATGCAATCAATCCGACGCCGATTCCGGCGTTCCAGGTACCGGCACCGTACGCGTACGGCGGATGCGGAACCTACAACACGGGTTGTTGCTAGAAACTCACCCTTAGTGGTTGACTAATTCTAAGAGGTGGGTTTCGGCTCACCTCTTATTTGAGTGAGAGGTTAAAACTATGGCTTGTAAAAATATTTGTAAACTCTGCAATAGACTTGTCATCTCCACAGCAGTAGCGTTTACGGACGGAAACCTCGTTGTAACCATTCCGGCAGGAAGCTATAACGACGGAGAAAAGTATTGTATTGTAATTGCGCAGACCATCCCGGACACTGTGACGATCAATGCTCCTGTTGTGATTCAGATCGGTACTGGCCCGGTACTTTATCAGGTGACAAAACGGAACTGTACTCCGCTTACTGCAAGTGGAGTAAGAAATAGAACGAAGTACGCTATGCGTGTACACACCACAGCAGATACAGGAACTTTCCGTCTCTTAGGAGATCCGTGCTGCGTCCCGACCAATAATCTTCGGGCAATCAACGGTGATGGGACCTTAGTGACCCAGAAAGCGGCGGCTACTAGGAAGGGGGCAGTGTAATGCATAGATTTGCGGAAAAAATTGCGGAATGTGTTAAGGCGAAAGTAGAAGCGGTCGGAATTGACAACGTAAGCCTTGCAGATCTCAACGAAATCGGACAGTGGATCGATATTGCGAAGGATCTAACAGAATACGATAAGAACATGCGGGTTATCGAAGCTATGGATGAGGAGCAAGAAGATTCGTATGGAAGGATGGGATATGATCGGTATCGGTATGCAGATGGAAGATTTGCGCCAAAAGGCCGCGGACATCGCATGGGATATCGCCCGTATCTGTACATGGGAGAGGACGATTGGCTGAATGAATATACCCATAATCCAGATTTCATGAAACCGGGATATACAGAAAGAGGAAAAGTGGATTCCAGACATGGAAGATCCTATGATCGTTTTGACGAGAACCGGAGATTTTATCATGAGTCCGGAGACGCTGCCACAAAGAAGCGTATGGAGGACTCTATAAAGGACGTGTTCGACGATATGGAAAGCATGGTTCAGGACGTATGGAAAGATATGACACCTGAGCAGAAGACTCAGTATCGCGCCAAAATGACCCAGCTCGTTCAGAAAATGCAGTGAGTAAATAGAAAGCCTGTGCTATAAAATAGCATGGGCTTTTTTCAAAGGAGTGATCCATCTGATAAGGAAATTTGAGATAAATGGAAATGAGTGGTTTGTAAAATGGGTATCGCCGGAGAACCCCATATTGATTGACCGAACTGGAAGCTGGACACTTGGTGTAACGGATCCTTCGCAAAATACTGTATTTTTATCGGATGAATTGTCTGGAAACTTATTATTGAGGGTGCTCCTTCACGAGATGACACATGTCACGTTGTGGGAATATCGTATTCTTGACTCGATAAAACTGTACAGCAAACCCGAATACTCGATAGAAATGGAAGAACTTATATGTAATGTGGTAGCAGACTATGCACAGCATATATTTTTTGAGACGTACAGGCTTTTAGGCGGGAAAGCAATATTTTATATGCCGGGAATCATAGAAAGGTTGGTAGCTTAATGAGAAGCAACTCAAGACAAAGACAAGATGTGTACTTTTCCGAAATTAAAGAAACACTTGACGAGATAGACACGGTACAAGAATATACTAAACCAGTGATCCAACGCATGACGGTTTCTTCCACATCTGGAACCCCGGAAGAGATATCAGCCGGAATCGTGCCGACATATGATCGCTATTTGATATTCTGGAAATCCAGGTGGAATAAATTCAAGCCAAAAGAGGGATGGGTACTGTGGATTGACGTAGCCCCGGAACTGAACGAGGACGGAGATCTCCTGCTCGATGATAATGGACTTCCGACAGTTCTTCCAGATTACAGGCTGGATAAGATAATTGATACAAAGAAGGGCGCAATTGCCCGATATGGAATCGTTAAAATTGGAGGGCACGATGGCGAGGAAGATTAAATGCACATTATCAGCAAGTGGGATTGAAGAGATGAGGAATCAAATCCTGGCATATAGCAATGACTTGCAAAGAAAATGTCAAATACTTGTAAGCAAGCTCAGTAAGCTGGGTCTCGACGTGGTGAGACAGACAATGGAAAGCATTCCCAGTGAAGAAAAAGGTTCATATCATACAGAAGTCATAAATGCAAGTAACGGAGATATTATTGGAGCAGCAATACGACTTTCTGGAGATAAGGTGCTGTTTCTGGAGTTCTCAGCCGGTATAACCTACGGAACGAAGGATTATCCACTCCCCAGCGGAAATGGATATGGAATGGGAACATACCCAGGTAAAGGGCATTGGGATTCTCCGTACGGATGGTGGTGGATTGATGAAAATGGAGAGAAGCACCACTCTTATGGTAACCGGGCGTATATGCCGATGTATCATGCCGAGGAAGCGATCGTGATACAAGTCAGAGAAGTCGCAAAAGAAGTGTTTGGAGGATAAGGGAAATGGATGCATTAAAAGTTCCTGTAGCGGAAGTTTTTGAAAATTGGGGAAAAGAAATTCAGCCTATTGTGGGTAAAGGGAATTATTCCATGGAGCCTAGTGAGACCATTGCGTCGGGAAAGAAAACCTATGCGAGACTTCTTTTGATGGGAGCGCCGAGAGTCAATGGAGATCTCGAAGGAGATGAGTGCGGAATCCGGGTTGCATTCCAGGTTGATAGTTTCGCAAGTGGAAACAAAGCACTTACAAAGGTATATGAGATCGATGATGCATCCCACAAAGCGATGGTGAATATGGGATTCCAACGGACCTACGGACCGGAATTACAGAAAAATGCAGATAACAGCATTAAGCGTTTACTGAGCAGATATAACAGGTTGTATTGTGGCGAACTCTAAATATCATAAAATGTCTGTAAATGTCAGCTTAAATAACTCAGTTGTATATGTTAAAATTAAATGGAATAAGTGAACTCATGTATCAGTGTCCAGAAATGGGCGCTATTTTTATGCAAAAATGCAGAAAGGAGATCAGAGTATGGATTTTGGAATCGCGGGAATTGCAGCAATCACAGTGCTCTGCTATTTGGCCGGAGGTTGGTGCAAAGACTTTGAGAAAATCAACGACAAATACATTCCAGAGATCTGCGGAACTGCCGGAGTCGTTCTTGGAATCGTTGGACTGTACGTGATGCCGGACTTTCCAGCACAGGATGTGATCACGGCGGCGGCGATCGGAGCAGTATCCGGGCTGGCGGCGGTAGGCGTTAACCAGTGCGTAAAGCAAAGTAAAAAATAAGAAACAGAGAATCACCCATTGAGGGTGATTCTTTTATTTGAAAGGAGTTTTATATGTCAGTAGCAAATGTACCGGGCATTAGTACCCTTAAGATGCGTCTGGGTTATGCTGTTGAAACTATCGCGGGTACACCGCCGACGGCGTATACATGGCTTCAGCGTGCAAACTCAATCGGAAGTATCGACTTAAGCACAGAAACTATCGATGCATCCGCAATCGAGGATGAAATCACCCGTTCCATCGCGGGCAGACAGGACACCGGTGGAGAATGGACATTCTCCTTCAACCTTACAAACGAAACAGAGCCGGTTTATCAGAAAATGCTTGATGATGCGGCAGCAGGACTCACAGAGAATAAGAGAACATGGTTTACCGTATGGTCTCCGTATCTCGAGAAAGCATTCTTCATCGTGGCACAGCCGGGCGGACATATTCCTATGCCGTCTATTGATCAGAACGCGCTGCTTGTTGCAGAACTTTCTCTTGCCATCGATGAGTACAAGGGACTGCTGACAGCGATCAAACCGACAACAGAGGGAGAATAATCAATTTTTACGGGAGGAATAATTGATGTATAAGGTTTTGAAAATCGGGAATAAAGAGTATAAGTTCGAGTATTCTCTTGAAGCATCTCTTTATGACCAGGGAATTGAATCTCTGCTTGACTTCCTCGGGAATACCGCCGGGGCAGTAAACATGGATAAGGTGACCGACGGGATGAACACCGTGGACAAAAAAGAAGCCGTTGGAGCTATTATGAACAAGCTTAAGAGCACTATTATGAATATCCCGCGAACCGCCATCACCTTATTTTACATGGGACTTCTTGAGCATCATGGAGAAGATGGAGACGGTACTGTCACATCATTTGTAGATGCGAAGCGTCTTGCTAAACAGTATTACATCGATCACGCAGAAGATGGAACTGATACACCTGTTGATTTAATTAATCTCTGCCTTGAGCAAATGGGTGAAGATGGTTTTTTCAAACGGACGGGCCTGGAAAAAGTATTCAGCGGGGCGCAGAAAACGGAAGAATCCAGCGTAACACCGAATCGGGCCCAAAGAAGAGCAAACAAAAAAGCTTCCGGGAAGTAATTTTAAATGAACTTCTTCCAGAAGCACTGAAATGTGGAATTACCTATAAGGAATTCATGCATATGACTCCTAAAATTGTTCGGTCTACGATTGAGGGATTTTGGGATCGCAGAAAAAATGATTGGGAACGAGCAGAATATCAGGCATGGGTGACAGGGTACTACACAATGTACTCGGTCGGAGTGAATTTTTCAACCAAGATTAAATATCCTAAGAATCCTATGAAAACGGAAGATCCGATCGATGTTGAATCAATGGACGAAAATGAGCTTGCGGACCGCCATGAAAAGATGCTGTTGCAGCTCGATCTCATGGCAAAAAATGCAATGAAAGGGCGGCAGGGATAAAACCTTGTCGCCCCTTTTTTAGTAGGGAATGGAGGATGCGATGGCTGATAATACAATTGACAGCTTAAATTTGGAAATATCAGCGGATACCAGTAAAGCTGAAAAGGCTCTCGGAAAGTTAGCGACCACCATTGCGAATCTGGCAACATCACTTAACGGGGTAAACGTTACAAAGTTCTCGAATTTGTCAGCCGGAATACGACAAATGACATCTGCCATGAGCGTATTCTCAGCCACCACAAAAACAGCTGACTTCACGAGAATTGCAAACGGATTAGGAAAGATTTCTAGCGTTGATGTTCAGGGCGTCACGGCTGCAGCAAATGCGATTAAAACATTGGCGACAAGCATTTCCGGGATGAGTTCTCTTGTATTTGATTCCCAGGGAATAGCAAATATTGCAAATGCGATAGCCCAGCTCGGAAGAAAAACAGTAACCCAGGCAAAAGAGAATATCCCGGCACTCACATCAGCACTGCAAAATCTTGCGGCAGGGCTTGCGAAAATTGACTTTGGTGGATTTGATTACTCAGCGCTTGAACAACTTACTGGGTCGATAAGTAAACTCGGAGGAGCGGCAGCCGGTAGAGCAGCACAGGGTAATATCGTTGCTCTGGGAAATGCCTTAAAACAGATGATGCAGACGCTGTCTACAGCGCCGAAAGTCAGTGCGAACCTCATTCAGATGACCCAGGCATTGGCACAACTGGCATCTACCGGCGGAAGAGCCGGAACGGCAACTAAATCACTGATATCGAATTTCAGTTTATTACCGAAAACTACATCAAAAGCAAAAGGAAGTTTCAGCGGGCTGGCTGGCGCCATCGGAAAATTCTATGCCACATACTGGCTTGCAATTCGGGCGCTTGGACAATTTAAGAAGTCCATCGATCTTTCCAGTGACTTGACCGAGGTACAGAATGTCGTTGACGTAACCTTCGGAAAAATGGCGGACAAGGTAGATGAACTGGCAAGCCATTCCATTAAGGATTTTGGCATGTCAGAGCTGACCGTGAAACAGGTTGCAGGACGTTTCCAGGCAATGGGAACGGCGATGGGGATCTCGCAGGAAAAGATGTCCGACATGTCCCTTGAGCTGACGAAGCTTACCGGAGATATGGCATCATTCTACAACGTGGAGCAGAATGATGTTGCAAAAAGCTTACAGTCCGTGTTTACCGGTGAGACAGAGCCTCTAAGAAAGTATGGCTTGGATCTAACCAACGCTACTTTGAAAGAGTGGGCGATGAAACAAGGCATAGACGCTAACATTACGTCGATGTCTCAAGCACAGAAGACAATGCTGCGGTATGCGTATGTAATGTCGAACACCACAGCAGCACAAAATGACTTCGCCAGAACAAGCGGTAGAATGTGTGCCGCCTAACACAGTGATGTGTTATGAAAAAATCGGTTAAAATCGGTGAAGACTAAGTTGACTTATATATATTAAAAGAGATATAATATGTTTGAGGTGATTTAGTGCGAACATATTATATTTATAAAGCCACAAATAAAGTTAATGGGAAAGCGTATGTAGGGCAGACTAATAATTGGAGATCTCGCATATGGCAACATATGAGATGTTATGAAAAGGAAGATTGTTTGTTCCACGATGCAATTAAAGAATATGGGATTGATAATTTCGAATGGGAATTGTTGGAAACTTGCAATAATAGAAAACAGGCGCTTGAATTAGAAAAACATTATATCGAATTGTATGATACCTATAGAAATGGATATAATGAAAATAAAGGTGGAGTTGGAGGACACAATGCAAGACCTGTTGTATGCCTGGATAAAGATGGAAATTTTGTAAAACGTTATGACAGTGCGATGGATGCAGAACGTCAAGATGGATTTACTAATTCAACGGTTTTGCTATGCTGTAAGAATTTAGCACTAACGTGTAAAAACCATTTATTCATGTTCGAATCAGATTACTTGAACGGCGAAACAAAAAGATATCAGAAGCCAGAATCGGCATGTAATCGAGCTGTTATACAATGCAGTGCAGATGGAAAATTTATTGCAAGATATAAAAGCGTGGCTGAAGCTGCTTTGAAGACTGGTGCGAATAGGACAACAATTTCAGGTGTTTTGTCCAATACGTATAAATTATCTAGGGGATATATTTTTGTTTATGAAGAAAACTATCCAATAAAAGACTTGAATTTATACAGGCAAGGGCAAAAGGGAATAAAAGTTTCCCAGATAGATATAGAAAGTGGCAAGGTTTTGAATATATTTAAAAATGTTGCAGAGGCAGGTAGGGCGCTTGGAGTAAATCACAAGCCCATATATAAAGTAATTAACAAGCTGGACAGAACTGCATATGGTTTTAAATGGATAAGTCAATAAGTTAATACCGAGATAAGACTATATAGTAAAGGATATAGTACATTGTAGAGCGTAGGGATTGAACCTATGCTCTTTTTATTTGAAAAGAGTATAGAATAAAATATCCCCAAGAGTAACCGACAGCCCATAGGGCTGAATATGTACGCCGACCTTATAGGAAACTATAAGAAGCAGAGGATAAAAAGCCTTTGCGATAACATTATGTGACATGGGCGAATCAGACCAGAATCCTGGCACAGCAGTTTGAAGCACTTGGAACAGTAGTTGGTGGAACTCTTATCAGTGCATTTAAACCTCTTATCACTACGCTGAACAGCGTAATGGAAAAAGTGATTCAGTTTGCTCAGACAGTAGCAAATGCACTTGGAGCAATTTTTGGATGGACCATTGAAATCGACTCAGGCGGAATTGCAAATGATTTCGAGAATGCCGGAGCTGGAGCGGATGAAATGGCGGACGGAACTGGCGATGCCGCTGACAATGCGAAGAAACTCAGCAAGTATATTGCAGGATGGCAAGAAGTCAACAATATGACTACTGATGACTCGAAGAAAAAAGGTAGCGGTGGAGCTGGTGGAATTGATACTGGGGCGTTAGAGGCTGCCAGAGCTCAACTGGTTCAGATGGATTCCATCTTCGATCAGTACAGAAGTAATATTGATTCCCTTCAAGGCCTCGGCCAGTATATCGGCGTGACACTTGCAAGCGCCATGAATGATATCAACTGGGATGCGATCTATGAGAAAGCACGAGGGTTTGGCACCGGGCTGGCTCAGTTCCTCAACGGTCTGATTTCCCCTAACCTGTTCGGAGCTGTCGGTGAGACAATTGCCAGCGCACTGAATACAGCTGTATATGCCGCACTTGCATTTGGAACCACGTTTGATTGGACGAACTTCGGTGAGTCTATCGCTGCCGGAGTGAACCGGTTCTTCTCGACATTCGATTTCGCAAGCCTCGCACAGACATTAAATGTGTGGGCGAAGGGAATTCTGGATACGGCAATCACGGCAATCGATAACATTGATTGGACGCAGATCGGTACAGATATTGGAACATTTCTGGCGGAACTGGACTTTGAGGGGATCGGGCATAAGGTTGGAGAACTGCTTTGGAAAGCTATTGATGCTGGAATGAAAGTATGGGGGGCGTCCTTTGATGCTGCACCGGTTGAAACAGCCATCTTTTCAGCTGTTGGGGTCTTGAAATTTACAGGCATAGGAAAGCTAATAACTGATAAGATTGTCAAAAATTTTACAGATGCAAAGAAAGACTTTATTGACAATATTAAAACGAAGATATCTGGATGGTTTAGTACAGCATTTACAGGTCTTGTTCTAAAAGTCCAGTTTGCAGGTTTTAATATAGTTGATGCACTTTCAGCAGTTGGTGGAATATCGTCGCTGTTAAATTCCCCATTTGTCATGGAAATAGGAAGGCAGATTGATGATGCAATCTCTCAATTTATTTCCACTTACTTTGGTGAAACCGTACTGAATGCAATGGCAAATAGCCTGACAATTGTGACCGGCGCTGGGATTGGCGCAGTGTTTGCAGGACCAATTGGCGCAGTGGTAGGTGGACTCGCAGGACTAATAGTAGATGCTATTGCGACAGTTGATTGGTCTGGGGATGTCTGGGGAAAGATTTCCGATAAGATCTTTAATTTCGATGATGCAAAAGCAATATGGGAAGAATTTAAAGGTTATTGGAATGCGGCTTTTACAGCAGACAGTTTGAGCGAACTAGCGGAAAATGTCGTAAAGGGAATTGGAACCGGAATCACAGCGGCATTGGTTTTCTTATTTGAACCATTAACAGATCTTTTCGATTATACGCTATCAAAGTTAAAAGAGTTGTTTGGAATTCATTCACCGGCTGAAGAGACTAAGCCGATAGGACAATATATCCTACTTGGAATTGCAGAAGGATTTGCGGCAACCTTTAATGAGTGGTTAGGGAAGCTTACAAGCTGGAAGGATCAGACGATCTCTACGTTCAATAGCTATGTATCTAACGTAATCAGCAGTGTAGCAACCTGGTTTTCTGCACTTCCAGGAAAAGCATATGATGAAATCATAAAAATCAAAGATAAGATCACACAGTGGGGAACGCAGACCATTTCGTTCTTTAAAAATACAGTTCCGACTATTATCTCTAACGTGGTTGGATTCTTCGGAAAGCTTCCGGAAGAGATAAGAGGTGTAGGCGCGAACGTTATTAAAGGACTGTGGGAAGGCATGAACAACATGGTCAGCTGGATCGGCGATAAGATTTCTGTTTTTGTAAATGGCGTTATAGACAAATTCAAAAAAGGGTTTGATGAGCATTCTCCGTCTAAGGTGGCGTTTCAGATCGGTGATTACTTCACAATCGGCCTTGGAAATGGTATCGTAGATAAATTCGGTGACATCTATGATGATATCGACCAGTTTACCAGCCGGATCGCCGCAACACAGATCAGCATTCCGAAACTCGATTATTCTGTTCCAACCGTGGATTATCAGCCGGATTACAGCAGTTTATCAGAGGCAGCCGGAGTCATGAGATTTGAGTTGGATGCTAGTATGGCGGAGAACGAATATCAGCAGAAACAGCAGCTCGATGTTCTGGAACGGATCATCACGGCCATCAATAATAAGGAACTGAAAATTGGAGATGATGCTGTTTTTAATGCGACTCGCCGCGGACAGCAGAAATTCCAACAACGGACCTTCCGTACCGGCTGGGCTGGCGTTGACTAATGTCACCAAATGTCTCAGAACGTCAGCTATAAAGTAGGGAAGGAACATGTTATAATAAACTCGTAGAAATTGTGAAAGCCATCGGAGTAATCATCCGGTGGCTTTTTTCGTGAATACTTTGAGGAATGTAGAATGTATGGATTTGAAGGATGGCTATTAAAAATCAACGGTACTATCCTGCCGAACAAATTCATCCATGCCGGGACATATAAAATCACGCCGGATCAGGAAACGGACCTCGATGATTATACGGACGGAAATGGCCGGTTCAACAGAAATGTGCTGCCAGCAAAAGCGACAAAGATAGAGTTTGACGTGAAGCCGCTCAGACTTGCGCAGATGCAGGAGTTTCTGGAAATCTTTCCAAATGATGACGAAGACAACATGATTCAGATCGAGTATTGGAATCCGAGAAGAAATCGTTATCAGACAGGGGATGCATATATTCCAGACATTTCTTTTGAACCATATATGGTTTACAAAAATATAAATGATATTCTCTATAATCCGTTCCGAGTCGCATTCATTGAGTATGGAGAGGAGAGGGGATAAGATTTGTTAAAAATTCCAGAAGAAATCAAAAACCTTTTCCGAGAGAATAATAATAAGCTGAGTAAGAAGCGTGATATAAAGCTTCGGTTTTACGGCGAAAAATTCCAGATGATCTATCCGGACGATTTACTGTTCCCGTCTGATGATTTGTTCCCAATAGATCAGGAGCCGATATATGTAATCGATAATGCACAGATCGTGTCGGAGTCTCTGGCAATTACAGAAAGCCTTTGCGAAAGTGACGGCCTGACGTTCGGCGAGTGTAATGCGGCTCAGCTGGAGATTATGGTTGCTGATGTTTTGCAGGATTTAACCGGGTTAGAGTTTGTTGCTACCGTCGAGGTGGGCGGATATGAACTGATGCTTGGCGTGTATATTGTAAAAAGCTTTGTCAGGCAAGCAGACCGAAGGAAAAAGAAAATCACTGCATATAATCGAATGGAGAAATTCCAGGTCGATGTTGCGGAATGGTATCAGAGTCTTAAGTTCCCGTTATCACTGAAAGAGTTTCGAACTTCACTTTGCGAATATGTTGGTGTCGAGCAGGTAGACGTGGGCCTTCCGCTTGATAATATGCCTGTAACAAAAACAATCGATCCGCAGCAGTTGAGCGGAATTGAGACCCTTAAAGCAATATGTGAGCTCAATGGATGCTTTGGACGGGTAGATAATACCGGCCGAGTAAAATATACGTTCCTTGAAGGAGCCGGACTCTTTCCAGACGAAGCATTGTTTCCAGACGAAGAACTCTTTCCTAGTGACTTGTCTTCAGCTGAGAACACAGAAATGCTTACGAGATATAAGCAATCAGATACGACGTATGAGGATTATGTGGTCAATTCAGTTAACCGTGTTCAGATCCGGCAGGAAGAGGGCGATGTGGGCGCTTTATATCCCACAGATTACGGCGGAGAAAATACCTATATTATCCAGGGAAACTTTCTTGCTTACGGAAAGAACAATGAGGAGCTGACGGAAATTGCCCGAACTGTATATGATATTATTTCGAAAATCAGTTACAGACCGTCAAAAATCACATGCCCGGGATTGCCGTGGGTAGAACCCGGAGATGGACTTGTATGTTATACCACGGATGACGTTATTGAAACATACTGCTTTAAGCGCACATTCTCTGGAATGCAGGGGATGAGCGATGTTTTCGAGTCGTCCGGCGGGATGAATCTTGAACAGAATTTCGGCACTGCATCAAAAATCATCCAGTTAGAGGGTAAAGCTGCAATCTTAAAGAAAGATGTGGATGAAGTTTCTGTTCGGGTCACAGATTTAAAAAACTATACAGAAGCCCAATTTAAGGTGACAGCAGAAGCCATCACAGCGGAAGTTACCCGTGCGAAGGAAGAGGAAGGAAAGCTTTCTTCCAGAATAACACAAACTGCTGACGCTATTACGTTGGAGGTTTCTCGCGCGACGAAAGCAGAGGAAGCGCTATCAACGAAGATTACTCAAACGGCTGATGCGATTACTCTTGAGGTTAATAAAAAAGTTTCTAAGGGTCAAGTAACCGAAAATCTTAACTCTGAGCTGAAGATCACCGGGAATAAGATTGAGATGACGACAGGACATTTTGTCATCAACTCGAAGAATCTTAAAGTGACAGAACAGGGAGATCTCGAAGCATCTGGGAAAATCACAGCCCAGTCTGGAAGAATCGGAAACTGGACCATAGATGATAACGGCCTTGTTGGTGATGATGGATCAGATCGCAGTGCGACAATTAGTGGTGGACACATTGAAGGATCTACAATGAATGTTGCTGATGGAATCCTCAATGTGGAAGATAATTATGGAAACTCATCCGCTATTGTTAGGATTGGTGATTTTGTGTGTTCGGATGAGTACGGTAGGAGTATTTTTCAATCATCCGATGAGATGACCGGAATGTCTGGAAATCCGTCAAACTCTAAAGGCTTGTATTTGTGGGCTGGATATCGTGGCAAAAGCGATTATGCCTTTGTTGTTAATGCTGACAAGGAAACTCACATCCGTGGATCACTGCACATAAGCGGTAATTTGTATCTGAACGGGACAAGCATCTCAGGTGGATCGTCAAGCATTTCTGGTAGTGTGTCATCATTAAAAGTAGGATACGACCTCGATGGATCATGGGGATCAGATTGGCTCGAAATCTATCCAAAAAACAAGCCGAATATCAATGATTATCCAGATTATGAAGGAATGGATTATCTATATGTATACCTTGAAAGGCATTATAAGAGCTAAGGAGAATATGTGGAATGGAAGAAAAGAGAACACTTGAATATGATTATGAGCTCATGAAACGTGCCGGGGCGCTCCTTAATTCGATTACAGTTAAAGGTGTTGAAAATATCCGTGCACTTGCTGAACTTGCTAACATCTTGGATTCCGGACATTTTGTAGAGGAGAATGATGAAGCAATCATAAAACACAAAAAAGGTGGTCCAGATGACGGGCCGAGGAAGAAAGAGGGTGAATCCTAATGGCATATCAGACCTTCTATGTAATTACAGACTGGCAAAACCTTCCGTCGCAGAAGACGGCGCTGAATCGAACTAACCTTCTGCACCTTGAAAACGGTGTTAAAGAGGCGGACATTAGGATCGTCCAACTGGATGCTTCAAAATTGTCCATGGAGATTGCTAATACACTTGTAAAATCTGTAAATGTAGATACAAAGACAGGTGTTATCACTGTTACAAAACTGAATGGCGCTATTGAAACGTATGATTTGGATATCGAGCGTGTTGTTACAAACTTCGACGTCACGGACGAAGGTGTCATTATTCTAACACTTGCTGATGGAACTGAAAAGAGTGTGGATATCGCCAAATTCATCAATACCTTTAAAAGTTCTGCCACAATCGCATTCGGTATGACGGATCGAGAAGTTACAGCCCGGATAATAGACGGTTCAGTAACTATGGATAAGCTCGACCCCACCATTCAATCAGAGTTTCGCCAGTACATGATTGAATCGCAGAATGCCAGAGATGCAGCGCTTCAGTATCAAAAGTTTGCAAAAAGGTACACTATTGGAGATTCTGAGTTTGAGGGTAGCGAAACTGATAATGCGAAATATTACTATGAGGGTACGAAGCAGGCGGCTGAAACTACGGTAACTAATGCAGCGGCAGCAGCACGGGACGCAGAGACAGCAACGTCACAGGCAGCAATTGCAACTTCTAAGGCGACTAATGCAGCGGCGTCAGCAAACAGTGCGGCGGCGGATGCGCAAACAGCATCAGAGAAGGCATCCACGGCAACTTCACAAGCTACGTTAGCATCTCAGAAAGCACAGGAGGCGGCGAGTAGTGAGCGGACAGCGACCACAAAAGCAGCTGATGCATTAGACAGTGCTAACGATGCTAAGAGGTATGCGGTCGGTGGCGTTGTTGCGGAAGACGCACAAGATAATGCAAAATATTACTATGAACAATCTCAAATATTAAAGAATCAGATCGATGCCGCGGCAAGCTTAGTAGTGCCGCAGTTTTTTATTGACCTGGAAACCGGTGCTCTTATGAGCGATAAGAAAGCACAAGGAATGAGATTCTGGCTCGAGGATGGAGCGTTCTATGGAGAAGTCGGATCAGAAGAAATGGAGGTAACGGCGTAATGGCTGTAAACTATGGACAGGTAGCGATTGTGCCTAAAGGCGAATGGAACGTCGAGACACAGTATAAAGTAAACAACTTAGTATCATATGACGGAAGCAGTTATGTGGCAAAAGTGCAGCCGCCGGTTGGAACACTTCCAACAGATACATCTTATTGGCAGGTATCGGCAGTGGGAACGAAAAAAGCGACCGCTGACAGCCTTGGAACCGTAATGCCGGATGGAACGACTACATCAGTGGGAGAAGACGGCAAACTGTCTGTGAATACTGCGCAACAGGATGCACTTGGAGTTGTCAAAGGCAGCGATGATATCACCGTGGGTGAAGACGGTACCCTAACCGTAAATACTACGTTTAAACAGGCCACGGAACTTGCAAATATTATTGCCGGTGAAGCAATCAAGTCAGTTTTAGGCAAGGTGTCCAAAGCCATTGCAACAACTATGAATCTGGATGAAAATGCTTTGCTCAAGAATATGATTTCCGGGATTGATGTAAATGATGGGAACAAAGTGCCGAGTAGCGCATATATTCATTCGCTGGTTGAACGAATCGGAATGGGTACTGCGCTTGAGGGTGGATTTGATAACTTAACGGCTGGGCTCAATTCGGTAAATAACAATTTGAGTAATGCTGGGATCCCAACTGTAAAAAAGATTACAGATTTATATGCCATAAAAAAAACGGGATTTTATTGTTATGATGCTGGTGCGTCCAATGCACCTATGTCATCAAGAGGTGGCATGGTCATTGCGAATTATTTAAGCAATGCATGGATATCTTTAAATGTTGTACCGTATGCATTATCCAAAATATATACCAACTCAAAATATAACAGCACTTGGACCGGCTGGTCAGAATTGGCTTCAAAGAATGATTTAACGACAGTCTCCGAGCTTCTTTCACAGCCGCCTTCCGAGTACTGCACATTCAGTCAGTGGGCTGCAATTGCTGAAAGATCTGGCAACGAGGTGACGCTTTCATTCAATGTAGGTGGAAAAATAAAAGAAATCTCTACAATATTCCTTCTTAAGACGCTACCGGAAAAATATCGTCCTAAATCTAATAAACACATTAGCTATCGCACCCAAGAGGGATATGATATGGCAATTTTCATCATGACAGACGGACAAATTCAACTTTTTACTGGCGGTAAAGCAGTTTCGGGATACTTCCTGCGACAAGTGATCACCTATCCAGCAGCGTAAAGCTAAGCCGATTGTAACCGAATCATGATTGAGCCATTGCCATCCAACAAAATGCAGGTGATCGCTGTCCACTATCATCGTTATAGATTCTTATCGTGAAACCAGTAGTAGTAACATTCCATACCGCATATTTGGGTATTCCGTTTATCCCTGTGGTATTAGAAATAGGAGTTGCTATTACCACTGGTGCTTTCGAAAAAGCTTTTGGAAATGTAACCTTAAATTCTGTAACTGTATTCGATGCACAATCGATTCCTGGTGTTAGTCCAAATTGCGGTAAATCATTCTTTGTAACATACTGATCCCATCCCTTCCATTTTCCGTTCTCGCAACTATTAACTGCAAGCGGACAGTTCTTAGAAATTCCGAACAGCAGAACTGTAGCAATTTTCCCCGTTGAGCGAACGCTAATTGTTGCACTCGAATACATGTAACTGCTATTAGGAAGATCTGTTCCAGTGTAACCATCACCCGGAAATCGAACAGTGTGCATTCCTTCTGGAAGCGTCAAAGCATAATCTAAAACACTTGAAGATAATGAAGTATCCAGCCGAGAATTTGTGTTACTCAAATTGTTATTTTGAGGATCCAGACATTTATGTCGGGAACATGGGAAGAGCATTCGAGGCGAAAAATCATCGATGGGATTGAAAATCAATCGGAGGATAGAAAACTCAATTCGAAAAACTTTAACAAAAAAGCGACTTCCTGGGGATTTCGGGAGCCGCTTTTGGAAAAGGTGTAGGATGTGTCACGCCCTACATCAATATGAACGGAATATTTTCCAAAATGTAACAAAAAATTCAATAAAATTTTAAGGAGGATTTTATGGAACAGTTAAAATTATCAAATGGAAACGTCTATGACCTGGTGGCCGGAGGCGTGAGAGAATCCGATGAAACGCTCACGCTGGTCTTTCTTCCGGGAACAAAGACATTTGAACAGGTCGAGAAAGACTTTGCTGTAGAATTAAATGTTGAGAAAGTCTATATCCTCGGCTCCGATGGAGAGCCTATGAAAACCATCCTGGGATATACGCAGTACAAAGGAATGGCAAAACAGCTAGATTATGTAATCTCCAGCGAAACCGTAAATAACGGTACGGAGGATGAGCCGGATTATGAAACTGTAAATCATACCGGTACAGTGATGATTATGACTTTATCTAAGCCGGATCTTCAGCAGAAATATAAAGATCTCGAGGAAACAGTTGAATTCTTAGTCGCAGGACAGTTAGGAGCGTAATAATATGTATAACATCTTAAAGAAAATGTATTTAGCAGGAAAAATCAGTAGAACAGCACTTGATTCAGCCGTATTAAAAGGCTGGATTACTCTTGCACAGGAAAATGAAATCCTCTCACTAAAGAAATAAGGAAGGCGGTGATCCACCTCTCCGGGTCCGGCGGTATCCGGGCGGCCTAAAGCCAACAGGGTGATGATTATCATGGAGATATGCTTATGAAGATTAGTGAAAACGGACTAAAGCTAATAAAAAGCTTCGAGGGATGCCGACTGACGGCATATAAAGACAGTGTTGGAGTCTGGACCATCGGTTACGGTACTACAAATGCAGATAAGGCAATCACTGGTGCAACCATCTGTCAAGGACTACAGATCAGTCAGGAAACAGCGGATGAATGGCTGAGACAGTCTGTCGATAAAAAGTACGGACCGAAGGTAGAAAAATACAATGCCGCATATGGGTGGAACCAGAATGAATTTGATGCTCTCGTAAGCTTTGCGTATAATATCGGTTCCATTGACCAATTAACCGCAAACGGGACCAGAAGCCGGTCAATGATTGCAGAAAAGATTCTCCAATACAATAAGGCTGGAGGAAAAGTCTTCGCAGGATTGACGAGACGTCGTGAGGCTGAACGGGCATTATTTTTAACTCCTATGGTTTCAGAGGTAAAGACCGAATGGAAAAATGAAAATGGTAAATGGTCATTCTACTTATCAAATGGTCAGAAAGTGAAAAATGACTGGTACTGCGATAATGGAAAGTGGTATTGGTTCGGTGCTGATGGGACCATGTTTGCAAATCAGTGGGTTCAGTATAAAGGAAAATGGTATTATCTTTCTGATAGCGGCACAATGGTGACGGATAAGTTGCTCGCAATTAAAAATGAAATATTTGCATTTGGAAGTGACGGAGCGATGAGAGAAGGAACATTCACGGTTCATACAAACAGACGCGGAGCTATCGAATTATAGGGCGGGTCATCCGCCCTTCTTTAATGTCTGGCGTTTCTAACCGAAAATTCCTATATTTTAAGCTATACATTAATAATTTGGATATGTTTTACATAACGCAAAAACGGAACTAGTTAAAAATTCCAATTTTAAAAGAGACTCAAATTATTAGAATCCCCATGAATCCAAGCATAATATTCCCACGAGCCGAATATGATCATAATATAGAAACATATTGACAATACAGAACATATGTTCTAATATTAAGACATAACCTGTGCAGTAAGGGGGCTTGAAACATGGGGGATTACAAAGAAAAGATTATGCAGCTCGTCGAAAAAATCAATGATGATAAAATTCTGCGGTACATCTTTATTATATTGGATGATATCGTGAAGGGAGAGAAGAAAAATGAAGGATAATCAGATAGATACAAGCATGTATGGGTTCAAACATGTGGGAATCAATCTTACCAAGGAACAGTATAATGACTTGCGGACGCTAAATAATCTCATAGTAATGAATGAACACAGGCAGAAAATACCTGTGTTCAATATAATGCTCGTATTAAGAATCCTCGGTTTACTTCCGGAGGAAATGCTGTGTGAACCTGGGAGCGGAAGCCCTGTCAAAGATGATTGTGGGACATCGGAAGACTTATTGAAGCAAAAATACGGCAGACCGCTGACTAAAAAAATCTATGATATGCTTCAAGACCACGATCCGTCAAGGTAATTGATTCGTATACTTGGACGGTGTATCCCTTCAGACGCAACGGCTCTAAATAGTCGATTAGAATATAGTCGGGAATGTTCAGCTTTTCTAGGAGCTTATCAATGCTCACGGTTCTACTACTGTCCATCAGATCCACAAGCGTCTTAAGAACAGTTTCTTCTGTAATATTCATAACTCCACCTCATTCAGATAACAAGTTAATCAGCTCCACAACGTGCTTCTTCTTGGCATCGGACAGCTCAAAGTATTTTTGCAGTGCTTTGGACAGTTCGGTGTCTTTTCTTATTTTCGCCACGAGGTGCGCAGCCTCGTCGGAGAAATCTTCTCCTGGCTCTTTCCCAGTCATTAAAAAGTCTATACTTACATTCAAATAATTGGCGATCTCCATAACTCTGCTACTAGGAATATCTTTTGCTTTTGAAAGAGAACCATTGCTATAACCTAATATACTCTCAAGTGCAGTAAGGCCTATACCTTTCTTTTCTTTACAAATCGTTCTTATTCGTTCTAGTACCGTCATATAATTACTCCTTTTGAACAACTAGAAAAAATTCTATAAAAAGGGTTGACAAACTAGAACATATTCTATATACTAGCCATATGAACTAGAAAATGTTCTAGTTCAAGGCAGAAAATATAGAAGATGTTCTTCTTGTGTGTGGTAACTCAATTTTAGAACATCTTCTAATGAATGTCAAGATAATTAAAGGAAAGGAGAAAAAATATAGTGGTTTACAACAATGTAATTGAATACTGTAGTAATCATAACCTTTCAATCTATGCATTTGAACAGAAGTGTGGAATTGGGAACGGGACTGTATCTAAGTGGAAAGAAAAGAATTTTGATCCCAGCATTCCAACATTGCAGAAAATTGCGAATGCAACCGGTGTTCCGATTGCAGAATGGCTAAAGGAATAGGAGAGGATTAAATGAGCGAGTTGCAAATTTTTAGCAATCCAGAGTTTGGAAAAATCAGGACTATTCAGCAAGGAGAAAAGACTTTGTTCTGCGCAAGCGATATCGCCAGATCTCTGGGGTACAGCAATCCAAACAAGGCAGTAAACGATCATTGTAGGGCTATAACGAAATGTTCTACCCCTATCAGTGGGAAAATGCAGGATATCAATTTCATCCCAGAAGGAGATGTATATCGGCTGATCGTCCATAGCAAACTTCCTTCTGCTGAAAAGTTTGAACATTGGGTGTTTGATACTGTTCTTCCTTCCATCCGGAAGAATGGCGGCTACATCTCCGGACAGGAAAACTTGACACCAGAGCAGATCGTTGCGAACGCCTTAATCGTTGCCCAAAATATCATCTCGCAAAAAGATAAACAGATTGAGCAGATGAAGCCAAAAGCAGAATTCTTCGACGCTGTGGCTGACAGCAAGACCGCCATTTCCATGAATGAGGTTTCAAAAGTTTTGGGAATCAAAGGATATGGCAGAAATAACTTGTTTGAATTCTTACGCAACATTGGAATTCTGGACAGGTGGAATGTGCCATACCAGAGATATGTCGAATGCGGTTGGTTTAGAGTAATCGAACAGAAATATTCCAAAAACGGAGAACAGTGCGTATCCACAAAGACACTGGTGTATCAGAAAGGCGTTGACGCAATAAGAAAGAAGATACTGAACGCGGAGGGAATAGCATAGGGGGGGTAAGGATGGAAAGAAAAAAACACGGCATTGATTTTGAACCGGAGACGGTTGAGGAAGAGTATGCGATTTTAATAGGAAGAATCGAAGCCCTTAATGCGTTAATGGAAATCAATGAACAACGATTTGGAAATAATGTAAAATATCCGGCAAACGTGATTCGAGGATTACTTGGAATCAAAAATGTAAAGAAAGGGGAAACATGATGGAAAAGATTACATCATACAAGGGATTCAACAAGGATATGACTTGTAGAGACTTCCAGTATAAAGAAGGTGAAAGCTACGAAGAGCCAAGTGCCAAGGCGTGCGAGCGTGGGTTTCATGCCTGTGAATATCCTCTGGATTGCCTTGATTATTATTCACCGAACGAGAGTGTGTACCACGTTGTGGAACAGAGTGGCGAAATAAGCAGACATTCGGATGATACGAAGGTCGCTTCGACAAAAATTAAAATCGGCGCCGAAATCAATATTGCAGGGCTTGTCAAGGCTGCAATTGAATACACGATGAAGCGTGTGAATCCAGAAGCGAAAGCTGATGAGAGGCAACTGTGGAGCATCATCGGCAACCGGCTACAAAGGAGCATCATCGGCAGGAGATT
>ERZ1034925.71-NODE-71-length-59804-cov-168.559223_pt1 | contig 59804 bp, 86 predicted proteins | sample MGYA00520687_ERZ1034925 | MGnify/ENA primary metagenome ERZ1034925 (study PRJEB33766, sample SAMN09781758) | gut metagenome | biome: gut microbiome | host: Homo sapiens | place: Madagascar | study: EMG produced TPA metagenomics assembly of the PRJNA485056 data set... | reverse complement strand
GCTATAGCTTGACGTATCAACATTGGAAGCTTCGCTACGTTAATACGAACCATACCGTTCGGAGCTTGCTGTGACCAACCTAAGAACTCCAGTTTGCCAGCATATGGTGTCAGGTTGCTAAAATAGAAAGTCCAGTCTTTATCATTAGGTAGTTGACGTGCAACAACTCGGGCTTCAGCTTTAGCCATCTCTCCAGTAGGATCGAGGCGGATAGTTTCCGTTGCATACGGCGCGCCAATGGATGACCGCCAACCACCTTTTGTACGTCCGGTCTTAACAGGAGTATCCTGTATCACGTTCTCTGTGAACTTGACAACGACTTTTTTGGCTTGCTCGCTTGTCTGAACAAGTACCTTCTGGCTCGCACGTCGAATATCCGCCCCGAATCCCATTATCGCGTCACCTTAAAAGTGTAAAGAACAGAAACGTTAGCTGGTCGTGTATCAACAAACTCATTTATGGTCCACACTTCCAGCTCCCCATCCGGCGACATACGCTCAATGCGTGCAGTCATTGCTTTATCGCGAGTCAATGGAGGTGTCATTGGGTAAGTTAACACTTTCAGTTCACCAGCAGAAACAAGGCTGCCACCAATCATCTTTTCCTTTGGTGAAAGGAAAGCTCCAATGAATGGGTATCGTTTTTCAACGCTTGGATCGTCCCATTCATCTTGACCTTCCCCTTGCTCCATAACCACAAGGGTACAGTTAACACCAGCATCGTTGATCATTTGCTTTGCGGCTTCAACTAGCTGCTCGTAAGGAAAGCTCATAAATCACCGTATCAATCTATTACCCATTTGATAACCCAGCAAAGGTGATAAAAACGTCATAGCTTTATCATATGTTTTTGCTGGACCGGACTGTGCGGTGCTACCAGTTGCATATTCAATCTCAAGACCTTCTACTTTAGTTCTTTTGACTGCGTATGCAGTAGTTTTCCCATTAAGAGGACCGCCAGTAGATGAGTCCGCTGTAAGCTGGCAAACAGCGTTTATAAGCGCCTTTGGTAAGGGGCTTTGGGGTAGCTCGAACCCGTCCACAAACACCCCGTAGCGTGGCCAATTTAGCGGTTGCTGTGGGTCAATTTTATAACCTTTAAAGCGTTGGCTGTACCCTTCCACAAAATCCATAGCGTCAAAGATCTTTGTCTTTAGATCTTCATCTTCACTTGGAAGTACAATACCTCGCATTGCTGCATACATGCGGACTTGTTCAATGGTCACATAACTGTTGGCGTCCGGTACACCAGTACCATCTTCAACTATCAGTGGAATCTCCATCTTTCTTCCTCATTGCGATGGTTGTAGGGATAAGTGGCGGGAGCTCTTCTTCAGGAACAGAAACGGCGTCTTCTTGACGCCGTTTTCTATTACGTCGGAGGAGCCACAACACATATTGTCTATGGCTCATTTCCATGATTAACCTCGACGCATCATATTACGTGCAACCATACGGGCAACCGGATCGTCAATAGGGTTCTGGAAGCGATGGTCAGAAAGCATGTCTTCAGGTTTACGTTTTTTCTGCGCCTCGAGATACATCTGAGTTGCAGTAAGACCGGACTTAGGACGACGACTTTCCTGCTCAACGATAATCTTATCCAGATCCGCTTGAACGTCGGTAATAGCAAGCTCCAGCGCGTGCTTAGTGTGGGCAATCTCTTTAACCACATTGCTAAGCTTTTCACGCTTCGCTTTTAGCTCTTCATCGCTTAGGCTGGAAGTGTCACCGATTTTTTCCGGCTCCAGAAGAGCACGCAGTGCTTCGCTAATCTTAACTTCGATTTGCATCGTTGCAACCGCGACTTTCTTTTGTTCTTCATGAGCTTTCTCCTGTTTGACAGCTTCATGTAAAACTGGATCAGCAGATTTAACAGGTTCCACTGGCTCTGGCTCTTCCAGCACGCGGTTATCGCGAGTAAACAGCGGAGCAGCAGTTGTAATATCGTCGCGGGTTAAAGACGGGTTAGCAGTAGCGAAACGCAGAGCGTCAACTTTAGGTAGACCGTCGCTAGTCCAATGATTCGGGTTATCCGGATCAAGTTCTAACAATGCTTCAATTAATGTCTTCATTGTTTAATCCTTATTTTTAGGTCACATTAATAACACATGTACCAGTAACACTATCCTTTGCCTTGGACGTTACTGTCAAGTTTGAAGTACCACTGCTTGCGGTTGTGGTCACGGTAATTGTACCGTCCCCGTTGTCTTTAATTGTAGCAGAGGAACCGTCAACTGACGCGCTATACGCTTTGTTTGTAGTTCCGCCTGGGACAAAGTTTATTTTAACAGTAACCGTCTTTACTTCTGAAGTTGTGGTGTCAATCTTAGCAGGATCAAGAGTAATCGAAATTGGCTCCACCTGCAACGATTTTTCCATCAAGTCATGTCGTTCATAACGTTGATAACGCATGGTTGTTCTCCTAAAAAAGAGGGGACATAAATGTCCCCAAAATACTACAGCGCGGCGTTGAGTGAAGCCTTAGGAACCCTGATACTCACGAGTGATCAGGCGTGCGACTTTAAGCTGCTTGCGCTCAGGGAACGCACGACGCCAGGAATCTTCATGGGCCAGGTTGTTAGTGGTAGCAGCGTTAGACGGACCACCTTTAGCAGTTTGGGCAGCGGCCCAAGCATGACCGACCGGATGCAGAATCCATTCAACACGGTTGTGAAGAACTTCTTCACCAGCGCCATTGTTAGCAGCTTCGTCACGAACCACAGCGGTCGGAACTTTTGGTGAACCAGCACCCATTGCAGTGGCGCCCGGACCGAACAGCCAGCTTTCGAAGACACCAGTAGACGGATCGTGCGGCATGGAGTCGTCTTCAATAATACGCAGACCCTGATAATACTCAAACTGAGTTTCACCGCGAGCATCTGGAATGAAGTCGATCAGGTTCAACTGACGCATACGGTTACGAACGGTAGAGTGTACCATAATCATGGTCAGACCGCGAGCAGCATCACCCATCGTTGCAGTTGCGTTGATGAAGTTAGACGCGGTAAAGTTGGTCTGGTTGTTTACAAACGAAGAACCGGAAATATCGAAAGTCAAATCGTCGTTATGGGATTTCTTCGCATTAGCAAATACACCTTTCCAGGTTGCGATGTATGCAGCTTGCAGACGGCGAACCCACCACGCAGACACGCGGTTGCCGATAGCGGTCATTGGGTCGTTACCAATCAAAGCAGATACCAGATCCGCAGAACCCCAGGATTTTGAACGACTCATACGAACCTGAACTTCAGATCCGGTAGTGATGTTTGACGGTTTGGACGGATTACCTTTATCAACCGCGATATCTTCGTCTTCATCTTTCAGGTCGTTATAGAACGGCTCGTTAAAAGTCAAACCTGCACCAGCAAGGTTAGCAGATAAACGCTCGTCCATTACAACTGCACCGGATTGAATCAGAGCAGAAAGTTCAGCGGTCTGCGTCTGCACATAACCAGTGAAGATTTCAGGGACAATGACATCCTTCAAACGAGTCAGGTCAGTTTCACCACGACCAAATGGTAGAATAATTTTAGATTTAGACATACTTGTCTCCAGGAAAAGGATTGATTTGTTTACTGTTGGTAGCCTTTCCCCGTGGAAGGCTGTTTAGGAACCCGTGTCCCTGATGTGTTGAAACTTAACATCAGGGACGTCGGGATGTCAACTTATTTCTTAGCAGGACGTACAGGCTTCAGCGGGTCTACGCCATTCTTTTCAGCTAAACGTTTAGCTAAAGATTGGTTAGTTTTCCAGAGGTTCATCTGCTTAGAGATGTTCCAACCGTCGTGACTGTATGGATCTTCACCGTGATGGCCACCAGCGCCCGGACCAGATGCACCACCACCAGCAGATCCTTCAACCCAGTGCGGACGTTTCGGAAGGATTTCGTTCAGCCAGTCAGCCGGAGTCAGGTAAGGAGTTACACCAGCCCCATCTTTCGTAACCACATTGCCGTTCTCGTCGACGGTCATCTGCAACTGTGCATAAGTTACAGCGTCTTCGATAGCGGATGGACGCAATTTAGCACCAGAAGCAGCGGCAATAACTGCATCTTTAATCTTCGCTTTAGTTTCGCGAGTGCGGTAGCCTTCAATTTCCTGTTTAACGGAATCGCGTTCAGCTGCTACAGTTTGCAATTGACGCTCGAGTGGAGCAAGACGGGCTTTAACCATCTTTTCGATGTCTTCCGGAGTACCTTTACCGTTAGCGGCAGCTTCCAGTTGAGGGATACGATCAAGGTCCGCAAGGACTTCTTCAACCGGACGCCCAAGTGCGCTAATCTGTTGCTTCACCTGACGATGGTCGTTACGTTCTTTAGCTAACGCACTTTCCAGACGACGAACGCTATCAGCAGGGGCTACACCTTTAACTTTTGCAAGAACGTATTTACCGCCCTGCTCTGCGTAAAGAGCAGCAAACTCTGCCGGAATCTCTTCCGCAGATGCATATTCGTATTCCAGTTCCACATCACCTTCACCGCGAGCGCGTGGATTAATTAAAGCCATACCAACATTAATAGCTACAGAACTCTTTTTCATTTCTTATCTCCGTTGTCACCCGTGTGACGTTTTTGGGGCTGAGCCGTCCCAGCCCCGTGTTCGTTAATATAAACCAATCAATTTGGAAGTTGCAACTATTCTTTATCGGAAGCGTCGTCTTCCTTAGGATCTTTGTTTACTTGCTGCTCTGCGTTTAAATCAGCTTTAGCATCATCGGGCAGAGGCCACTTCTTAAGCTCTTCTTCAAGAATTGCCATTTCTTCTTCAAAGCTTAGTGTGGTTAAGCCCTGATCAACAAGCCAGCCATGAATAGACTGCAAGCTGATCGGAGCCTTAAGGTTGCGTGCAGTAATAATTTGAACAAAGTCCTGACCGTTAAACATACTCTTGGTAAATTCAAGATTAGGCTTAACCACAACCTTCTCTGGATCAGCACCCATCCATTTAGCACAAACCTTCAGCAAGTTTTCCAAACCTGCCGCACCAGTATACGCAATTCGAATCAGGCTAGCGGTACGCGCAGCAATACGCGTTTTCATAGCTTCGCCCGATTCCTGCGTGCTCTTGGTGTTGTTTACCATCTGCCCGGCTTTAATCTGAGCTTCTTGCTTATCCGCTGCTAATGCGAGGCGTTGCTCGGACAAACCGTCACCGCTAACGCCTACATATTTAGCGTCACCACCAATAGCAACGTTAATGACCGCTCCAGGACCGATGCGCTGAGGGGCTTTATCTCCATTCTCCCCAGTACCGCCAACAACGACTAAAGTGTCCTGCCCCTGCATATGCAAGCTTTGGCGGTAATCCGCGTCACTTCGGTACATGCTTAGACAAATGTTAGCAAGACCTAACAATGGAGGCGCTTCCGGTGCTGGGGTAATATCTGTTGTATTGACAAACTGGAAAGGTATTTCGTCCAGCGTGTTACCTTTATAATAAGGAGCAATCATTTGCCCTTCATCATAATTGGTATTGTTAATAAATAAATGCTGGGAGTAAACTGCCCCACCTGCAACTTCATCTGTGTCCATTGGACCTAATTGCAGAACGCGATAACGCTTCTCTTCTTTCCAGTCAAACTGATTGACACGTACAGGACCGCTTTCATCCAGTACAACCATGTTCAAGTTGATATTACCCAGTTCATCTTTACCATCATCCCAGTTGATAATGGATAAAGCATCATAAACGCTAATATAAGGTCTGTTATTTACATCCTCACCTTTCGGCAAGTCCAGCAGCAGGCCCAAACGTCCATTTTTTAACTGCATTTCGTTGATGCGACGTAGCAGAGCAATAATGTCTTCACCGTCCGCAGTACACAGCTCCCGCATGTACTCCATTTCAGGAGGAAGCTGGATTGTAGGAGGCTTCTGGTGCAACAGACCTAAATTGTTTGTGACAGCACTTGAATAATCGTCAGGGAAGTTAGCACGCAGACGATAAGCGAGCCAACGTTGAAAGCCCAAATCATTAGGATTATTCATCCCATCAATAAGCATGGAAGCTAAAGGTGGCAGATATTTAACACCTTCTTCCTTAATTTTATCTTCACCCTCATAGCAGTCGTTGCACTTAACCCATGCATCCTTCCACTTGTCATATAGCGGGTGAGTTGCATCAATACCCATATACCCTCCAGTTAAATACCGATAGTTTTACCGACACCTGTATAAACAGCTTGATCCAGAACCATATAACGTACTTCATCGCCCATATGGTCTTCACATTCCGTATCAACGTCGTCCTGATCTACTTCATCGCGCGGAAGACTTGGAACAAGTTCAAAGAAATAATTGCAGTTATCAAAAACATACATTGCTGGATTTTCACGTGGTCCCGGCAAAGGTTTACCGTTTGCATCTTCCCGCAATGCAGCTTTAAGAAACTCACGCATTTTCTGCCATCCGCGTTTACGCGACCCAGCAGATTTATCACTTCTCTTCCAATGAATACCGTTATACAGCTTGCCGTTAAGACGGATTTTCTTCGCCATTGTTGCGGCGGTAGAGTTATTGTTCTCCAGATCCCAAATAGAGTTATCCGCAGGTCCGGGAACTACACGGTCGTGTATACCCCAGGCCAATTCCCGCTCCAGTATACCGCTTGCAATCTCTGAGTCCAGCAAATGTAGACCTTCGTTTGTTTTACCATTAGTGCCGTACCACTCGTTAATACGGAATAAGTCACCGCGAACAGTAGAGAATGTAGTACCATCTTCACGTATAACATCCGAACCGTCACTAATAGCCCACCAGCCAACGGAGAATGGTTTTGAAGAACCCCAGTCGAAAGAACGTGTAATCTTCCAGCTTGATGGGATTGGGAATGGGCGTATTTTATGAACAGTGCTACGCCACAGATCATCGAACATACCGCCGGAGGTGATATCCCAGCTACCGCCTAACCATGCAGCTCGTTTGTTCGGGTCTGTGATGGACATAAGCTCTGCAATATATTTCGGGCTCAGGTTTTTGTTCTCACGGTAAGATCCGAAGATATGGCATTGCGTCGTAACCACATCTTCCTCTTTCTGCGTCCGCGGGTTAAACACTCGCGTAGTTTTCCTGAGTATTTTACCCATCGGTGCAGCGTCAATGAAGCGTTTCTTAACCCAGTTATGCCCCGCGCCAAACGGGTTACTGGTGGCAAACACTTCCAGAGGAATGTCTGGTAAATATGTGACAGTACCGTCCGGATTGATGATTGGATTATCTTCGGGTAGGAATGATGAACGGTTACAGGACATCATTGCTTCAAACAAACGCCCGTCCGGATACTTTGTTAATTCGTTCCATCCGATAAACGGGTATTCGTGACCATGATAAGACCAATAATCCTTTTCTTTGCAAGCAACACGGAACAGCAATTCTTCCCCAGTAGGCCAAACCCATTTATAATCAGACTTGGAACTAAGGAATTTAGCACCGTCTTTAAATTCAGGAAACCAACGCTGTGACTTAGTTACAAGGTCATCAAGGTTTTTATATTCACGGTCGAATATAATACCCTTCCAGAATTTACCGTACCCTACGCCAACATTCTTACGGAAACGCATAAGCTGACAGTCCGTCTTTCCAGGACCGCGAGTACCGTGGTATAAAATGATATCAGCAGGACAGGATAAAGCGAGCGTCTGTGAACCTGGATGTGGCTTCCAGACTACTCGCGGCATGTTATCAGGTTGTCGGTTTAGCTCCATCTTCAGTCTCTTTAACTAGTCGTTGTTGAGACTCGGATGCAGTTTTTTCCCATTCGTCAATATTTGCTACAGCAGGGACTATCATTACGCCGCCTCTGTTAGTAACATCAATCTTAGCCTTCTTGGGAGCATCCAAATCATAAATTTGTGCAAGCTTGCCCAATGCAGCGACTCTAGCAGCTTGAGAAGACCCCGGTCCTGTATAATGAGCTTCACGTTTTAATGCTTCAATGATATGCTGACGCTCAAGGTCTGCTTCAATGTTAGCTTGCTCAGAAGTACGTTGAACACGGGATCTTTCAATCTCCTTGAGCTTCCATCGAACATAACAGTCCGTGGCAAAGCGTTGGCCAAGCTCCTGTGCAAACATAGCATTGAACCCGCATCTCATGCAAGCGTTAGTCCAATTGTAGTCGAACATGTACTCAGCAACAACTTTGTCACGTATTGCCATCTCTTCAGCGGACAAGCTATTTGCATACTGGATGTAATTCGTCCAGTCACGATCATATTGCTCTTGACTTGCCCCGTTCATGGAAGCCCCCCCTTTTCTTATTGCTATTTAGGCTGAATATAATTGCTTGATCCTACAAAATCAAGCGAAACATTTTCAGCTTCATAGCGTATGATTTCCTTAACCCTCAGTTTACATTCAGTCAGAGCTGTTTCTGTATCCTGCAAACGTTGGATAATGTCCCTTGTATAAACCAAAGGATATTTATCAACTTCCCGACATTCTACCAACAGATGAGCCGGAAGTTTTATCTTCACTATCTGTGGCGGTGGTGGAGGTTGTATCTCCGTCGAGCAGCCTGCGCAAATCATCAGGAACACGCTCATTAAGATAAGCTTTGACGTCGGCATTGCTTTTCTCCAGTGCTTTTAATTTGTCCTGAAGCAACCTGTGGTTATGTTGCTCACTTTCAATTGCTGAAGCCAATTTTCGATAGGATTCAGTATCCTTCTCCCGTTGGGATGCAAGAAATACAACAGCTTCGCCCAGCTTTGCATTGTCCCGTTCTACAACGGTTAGTCTTTGCTCAGCATGATTTAAATTAGTTTTGCTGAGCTCGTTCTGTGACCACAAGTAAGCAGCCACCCCGCATAAAAACACAACCGCGCCGATCATCAAATACTCGATAAACAGACGCGGTTTAGTTTTTATAAAACCGAAGAAGTTATTTAGAATCGTTTTCATGTTTGCAGTCCCCTGAATCGAGTTTGATCCCTGTCCGTGAAGCTATAAGCGACGTTAGGGCTTTTAGCGTAGCACGTGAACCTGCCCAAGCAAATAGGCCAGCAAGGCCAAAAGCGAACCAAAGGCTGATGTTAAACTCCCTGTAGATCGCATACATTATAACGCCAAAGAAAGCGGCGGATAAGCCTTCAAGAAATGCAATGCTTGCCCGTACTTTCTTACCAGCGTCTATTGTACGCATAACATAACCGAGAGCTCCCCCAATAAGGGAGATAAACGCAAACCCCGCTAGAACTGCCCAATGTTCGTTGGGTGAATTGAACATGTTCCCTCCAAATAAAAGGGGCTAACGCCCCGTCAGTTAAATTACCATTGCAATAGCGCGGTTAATTACGTCGTCGGTATAGGGCATCATGCCATTTTCATGACGAATGATTGCTTTCACCAATCCTGACATAATTGCCTTGTCAAAGACATTAATTGGATCGTTAGGTTGAACACCAATTGCTTTGGCAACAGAGCGAATATACGCTTCCGTATCGTTTTCGTTAGGCGGTGCCCAGCGAGTGATGATTTCACGTACAGTGTCGATGTTTTTCTTACCCACATTGGGTAAGCCTTCACGTTTGGTGTAGTTTGTCAGGATTTTCGCTAGTGCACGAATGCCGTAAATCGGTTGCGTGAATTGAGCAAAAGATTTATCGGTTCGCTTATCAGCAGGAACTAAGCCCTGCCAATTGTCACCCCAGCGAATATTACCTGGATTGTTATTACGAATACCACGAGGTTGAAGTGCCATATCGAGTTCCTCCGCTTGACATGAACCACTCAAGGGTAACAGAGAAACTTGATACGGCGCAAGGAGAATTGATCTAAGGAGATTACCCGTCAAACCAGTCGTTAATGTACCAGCTAACAAGACCTTTTCCACCTTTATCGACCCCGTAGTTGGAGTAAAAAGTGAAGTTATCTGGTTCGTGTTGCAGGATAACCATAAAGTCATGCTGAGTGCTGTCAATAATTGCAATGGCGATTTCCTCGTTATCTGTGATAAAGATTTCGCCACCAATTACAACATGCGTCCCGTGGTCAACTACCTTACTATGATAAGCAGGTGGGATCAGGTGACTGAATGTAGTCATTTAAAAACCCTCAAATGATATTGTATCAACTCCCAGGAATGCGCATGTGGTGTGTTTAATTGCTAACTCAATAGCTTCGCTCGCACTTGCACCAGCAGCTAACGCGCCAGCAGCAAACACACAACCGCTACCCTCAGATCCCCATCCATCCAGCATGGGTTCGCTCAAAGTACCATCATTATAAATAAAATGGCAAGTACCTTCCGGAGTAACCGCAAGACCGCAAGTTTGCCCGTAATCATCATCTTTGCTGTAAAGTTTAATATCAGGGAACTTAACAGGTTCCGCGCTATTAAAATAACGCAACACCTGATCGGTAAATGCTGTAAGGCCGCACAAGCCCAGTAAAAACCGTCCACGATGTCCATTTACGCTATGAACTTTCTTATAAGCAGTCACAGCTTCCCCGCGCATAACTCCACGGTCCGCAGCTAATACTTTTCCATCAAACGCAATTGTGGTCATTTAATTTTCCTTTGGTCTTGGATAATAACAATGCATAAAACAAATAGAATAAGACAGATACAAAGCCCTGTACTTGCAAAGATTCGGATAACCGTGGAAGGTTGTTCGACTACTGTATAGGTATAAAGCCCAGCGAACATTAACGTCGCAAATAAAAACAATCCGGCGTATAGTTTGGTCATTGTGTACCCCTCTTATTCGATGGGTACACAATACAATGAAGGGTTATGTGATAGCAAGAAAATTAATAAGGCAGGATTTCAACGTCTTTGACCCAAGTATGAATGATAAAAGCTCCTGGCTCTTCAGGATCTTGATCCGGACCAACATAGAACTTTTTACCTTCCCATCCTTTAATTGGATCATGCACAATAAACTTGTGATCTGTCATATCAATCACAATCTGGTGCAATGCGCCCGGAATATTAAGACTTGGCACCGTGCACAGGAACAAACCCCCCATATGCAAAGTTTCGCGCCCACCACCTTCTGAACAATGATGCTGGACGCCGTTTTTAGTCAAATATTCGCTGATAGTGATTTCCCAGTTGTTATAATAACGACTATGAAATTCCTCAATCACCTTCTCAACAGGTTTATTAAGGATCATTGCCAAACACGCAGAAACGCATGTATTTAAAGTTGGCTGTTTGACAAAATTTACTGACATTTTTATGCCTCGTATATGACTTCCGGCTCGTTATTATAAGGACGCAGCAGCAAACGCGCTACCAGCGCCGTACGCTCGCTTAACCCTTGCGGATGCACAAACCCAACAAACTGGTAGTAACAACCGCGCAGGTGGTGCAAGCTTTTAGCACAATGGCACGCTTCCAAACGCAGTGTCTCGCCCGACTGCCATTTAACCACAATAGTAGTGCTCGCGGTCATGTTAATTTCTACGTCACCAATATCTATTTGAAGACGTAAAAGATCTTCTACAACATTACGGACATAGACAAGGATCTGTGATGTGGGCATAACAATAAGCCCGTTCCAGTCTTTCCCGCGCCCCAAGCCGCAACGACGTGCGAATCTTGCTATTAACTGAGTCTCTGTAACCTGTTTTACTTCAAACGACTTCTTCAGTTGGCAGTCTTTGGATTCGTCCATTGCATCAACAATAGTTTTAACGTCAGCCATTATTTACTCCGCTAATGTGTAAGGAATACCGGATGCTTTAATCCGTCTGTACATGTCCATAGTACCAGCTCCGCCCGGAAACACAATAGCGTGATCTGGTTTAGGATCAGTATCCAGCATTAATTGATTACGGTAAGCGCCCGCTTGGGCATTATAAGCACCTCTGGCGTTATACCGTATCTTAGTATTTGGAAGCGAAAGATTGTCCCACGGGGCAGGGAACGCTTCTGTCTTAATACCGTTGCGCTCTGACCAATGTGCGCAAATCCGGTCAACACCGTCAGCGTCACCGTGGCGAAGTGTGGTTATCCTTCTTTGCATATGCAGCTTATCCAATTGAGCGTAAATATACTCCACATGCTTAAAATCTCGACCTCCGGTGACGACTAATAGCATTATTTCTTCTCCAATGGTTTCAACATTTCGTCAATAAAGCCTTTCCAATATTTGATATTTTCTTCAATCACCATGCCACCTCAGTACGCTCGTTATCACGTTGGTCCATGGAAGGATAATATAGCACCGTAAAACCAGAATCGGCTAACCATTTAGCAATCTTCATAGTGGTCGGGTCTTGAGTGTCAGGATTGCCAACAGCTCCGTATTTGGTTACCAGTGATACTTTATTGTATCCCTTTGTAGCAGCTACGCGAATGCTGTCACTGATAAATTCAATATCTTCGCTAATATCCAGCTTATCGCTTAATTCACGAGCTTCTTGAGCAGTAATCATTTTACAATCTCCTTAAAACGGTTATACAGATCACGATAGAACAAAGGACCGTTAGCGTTACGACGCAGGAAGTCCTTTGCTACAGCTTCCAGAGCTTCGCAGCGATCACGCAACTCTTGAGCCTTCTTCTCGGTATGCGCCCACACCTCTTCGCTGGTCACACCCGGCGGATTCATTGCACCAACAATTTGACGCAAACGAATATAAGAATCGGATAGAGCGTGCTCAGCAGCACGCATGTCGACAAGGTTAGTTTCAGCATTTTCGGCACGTTCTTCCTGAGCACGCCATTCTGCTTCTAACTGGTCAATCCGCATATCACGATAGCCCAGCTCCGCAGCAATATCACCTTTGCTGTGCAAACCTTCGGATGTCATTGCCATAACATGACGGGAGTAATAACCTCCAGCTTGATCCAGTTCCCAAGCGTCGCGATCACGATATAAACAATCACACTCCACCAGAATAGACTCACCCCACGGTTGAACTCCACCACTATCAACCATTCCCGTTCCGTTACATTTTTGACAGCTCATTATTATCTCCACCTGTTACGGTCATCACATTTATATTCATACTCAGTAATGACTTGAGGATACATTGACATAACATTACCTTTTGCATCATAAATATATTGCCAAATGATATCATCCCGGCTGTTACCAGTACGTTGGCAGTTTTGCCGCTCCATTTCTTTAGAGTCTACAATTGCAAATACAACGAAAGCGGCAATTATAACGCCTAGTATCATGAATATTTTCATTGGTTAAGCCTATATTCTTTAATTTCCATTAGCGTATCGCGCCAGTCCACACCTTCAATGTCAACTTCGCCGCAGTAGCGAACATGCAAACCGTATACGCCAAGCATCCATTGCTTACCAGATTCATAGCAAGAAGGTTTGGCGTCATAACAATGAACTTTACCGTCTGCATCTACAGCGATAAAGTTAGCCCAAGCCTCTACAGGGATAGCAGACCCGTAATAGTCTGTAAATACTTGCGTCTTCTTGTTGACAGAAGGAATTGCGTGTCCAGTTTCGTCCATTCCTAAATACAGCATAACAACCTCCAGATAATTAAGGGCTCCGTAGAGCCCATTATAGAATGATAATTATACTTCTTCCAGGAAATTGGGGCTTACAAGACCTGTATAAGCAACTTCGTAAGTGTCATCTTCACCGTCAAGATCCACATACCCATCTTTACCGAAGGTGACAATAACTGCATGTGGCCAGTTGCCGTCATGAACGCTGTATAAATCTGTAACAACCTTGTTAACTGTCACGATAGCAGCTTGCGGAAGGACGTTAAAACAAGCTGCACCATCCGGAGTATACCCAACACCGCCAATATCGGTCAGTAAACGATACTCTTTACCTTCAACAATCTCTTCTACACGCATTCTTCTTGCTCCTCTACATATTTAGTGACACATTTTTGAAAATTAAGAACGATATTTTTCTCTTTTACGGAGTGAAATTTAACACGTTCCGGGCAGATAATCCAGCCTTCAAAACGTTGAGTAGCGTCATTCCATGCAGCACGACCATAATAGCCGCGATATGGACCTAATCGCATTGCATTTACCTCTGTAACCACATTGCTGGAGGTGCTGGGTGTAGCGCTTGCACTGGAGTCGCACATAATACCTCCTTGATGCTCTAAAAACAGGTGTGAATTGATAGAAATTGGTTGCATCCGCTTAAAGATGGTAGCTATGGAGCAGCTACAAGACGAATTATACGTTGACGACTTAGAATTTACTACCAAAATCCATATATTTAGAAAGGATGAGCGCAATATATTCAAAAAGAAGGTAGGTGGGGTCATGGATGTAGGTGGATAGGCTATGTGATGGGTGAGATTTAGACAAGCACTTACTATCAGGATGGATAAGGCGCCCTTGGGTGATTATTAGTACCCTGATGATCCTAGGTGGGGTCTATGAGTTGGCTCATCGGACCGGTCTGCGACGGTAAGAATCGTTATTCTTCCAAAACGAATCCATTTCATTCGTAATTATATTGATGTGCATCGTGAGCTGGCTATATACATGGCGTGCATATAGAAGAGCAGGCCGTACGCGTTAACGTACAGCCTGTGAGTATTGAAATTAGCGCCGCTTTGTGGGGTACAGCGCGCTCGTTGTGTGTTGGTAATGCATTACCATTACCTATGTACATTAGCTCGCTAGCGTGGCGCTGTGTGCGTTATCCTTGCGAGCGCATGTCCGCATATATGCTTTTACCGCGCATCATGGCACTATGCCAGCCATGAACTGCATATTCTGCGTGCATTGCTGCAATTAATAACGCGTGCTGTGCGCGTGTAAGCGTGTATTTGCGTGACATATTAAAATACCTCTACCAGTTCGATAATGGCTGCAAAATCGGCGATTCCAATCTGCATCTCTGCGCGAACGAAACCTTCTGCATCTGCACGATTCGGAGCTTTAACGTCTCCAATGTAGTTACCGTAGTACATGACTTTAAACTTTCTCATTTTATTTTCCTCCGCCTTTCGGCTTTATCTTTCCTTTGACTATATAGTACGCCATGACTTGATCTATGTCTAGGCCAAACGTGGCATTTATAATGACAAAACACATGTCATTTTATGACATCCCGGTTTGTTCCTTTTTATGCGCTACAAACAGCAAAATTTTACACCCTTATAAATCAATACGTTAGACGCCTATAACGTCCAAATTGATACAAGATTTACCATAAATCAATAACTTAGCTATTTAACATAATAGACGTTATACGTACTAAGAGGGATGAGCACAAAATCTACATGTTTAGCAAACGTAAAACTTTGCATTTTTAGCGTAGCGTTACTGCAAAGCTGTAGATGTAATAGTGATCTAAAATAGCACTTTTGGCCTATTCAATATCACGATGCAAGGCTATTATTACTTCAACAAAGCAATACTGCTTAACCACATTAAGGGTTAGACCATGTACGAAGTCATTAATAAATACGGTGTTATCGTCGCGTTCATTGAAGCCAACAATTTCGTTGAAGCTGAAGCGGCTGCAATTGCCCAATTGGGTATTAGCCCGGCGGAATTTGATGCTGACTACTGTGTAGATAAAATTACAAATTAAGTGATTTATATCTTGCCCATTTCAACACGGTGGGCAATAATAAGTCAACTTAGCAAGACAACTAAACAATCTAACAGAAGGAACATACCATGTCTAAAGTAACTCACCGCGAACAGGACAAAATGCGTTACACCATGAAAACGAATGCACGCCGTGCCCTTAAGACCCGCTGGGGCCAGGTTGCACGCGATGCACACGAACAGCTTATCCATCAGGACGAAATCGGTTTTTATATCGTCGAGAAGGAAGTGCTTCAGGTACTGCGCGACCATAAAAAAGCGCAACAGCCGGGGCAGAAAGTCCCGGCACCGACCGCCGCGCCTGCTGCTAGCGTCTCGGTACTGCGCCCGATGGTAAATCCGGAAATCGTCAAAAGCTGCCTCGAAGCTCTGGAGCAGGAGGAAGAGAAAGATATGAAACACGCAAAAGCTGCCACGCAGGTTTCTGAAATCAAAATTGAAGAGCCAAAAGCTGCCGCGCCAAAACAAGATGCAAAAGCTGCTCGCTGTGATTTTAAAAATGGCGCTCGCAAGCCGCTGAAAGGTAAAACTGCTGAAGTTTGGGCAATGGGTGACAAGCTGCTCGCTGAGCTGGGACGTACACCTGAGCTGAAAGAAATGAAAGCTGCAATGCCTTCTTACAACGGCACAACAGTAGCAATCCAGTTCTACGCATGGCGCAAGTACAACGGCCTGGACGCTTAATCGATAACCACATCGGCTTCTGCGGGAGCCCTCAACAACCTGAGGATACAAACATGTCTTACTATGAAACAATTACTATCGAGCAACTTGAAGCACTTTATGAAATGGGAATTGCCGTTGTATGCAACGGTGACATGAAACGCGCTTTGATGGAGGACGAATAAATGACTAGTTTCGTACGCAGCTATATTGAACACGGTCAGTTCTTCCGCAAGAACGTATACAAGGTTGAACAAAAAGGTCGCCTTGTAAAATTAACGCCAATGTTCGGCAAGTTTAAAGACAGCTTTACTATTCCTAATGACGACTATGTAAAGCACGTTTTAGAAGACAACCTTATTGCAGTACAGCCGATGCGAAGCATTATCAATAACGACCTTTACTTCATGCATAACACGTTACATTCGCCTTACTGCATAAACTGGACGAACGGCATCCTGTCCGGCGTAATGTCCAACGACACTATTAGCCTTTACCAAATCACCGAACTTTAACTCCAACCGGGTCAGCCCTCCAACTGGTCCGGTTAACCGCGCAATAAAGTCCTCCTCCAATACTCCGCGATTAAGCGCATTATAGCTTGATATACCTTTCGATCACAATAGTTCAATAAATTTCCCTCAAAAGCACTTGACTTCTCGTTTTTGATCTGCATCCGTTCAGGTTTATTAAAATTTATAGAGTTTATTTAGTGACTATAAACTCATCACATAATACCAATAGGTACTATATACAATAATAATAAATCCTTATTTTATATATATTTATAGTTATTATTAATATTAGTTTAATTTGGTTTATTTTAGTTAGTTGACTGAAAGTTTATAAGTTTATAGGGGTATACTCCCAACTTTTTTCAGATAATTAATAGTATAGTAGTGATAGTGGCATTTACACGTTTTCACTACTACTACTAATTCTTTGTTTGAAAACGGGGTAATAAGGGGGAAACCGTAAACTTATAAACTTTGCTCTGTGTAAAAATAAAAAATTAGTGGATAGTGGGATAGTGGTTTATAGTGGCAAACTTTTACAAAGCCAGTAACGACGTACTATACACGTTTTGCCCACTATGTACGCCACTAAGCACTATATTAAAACAATTCTTGCAAATAGCTAATAGCTGTTTTATAGTGGCATTACCAGTTCACTAGGAGGATTTATGAGCGAAGAAACTATTACATCTAAAACTGTGGTTAAGGATTTGTGCTTTGCCGCCTGGGTCGTGCAAGCGTGCTCGCGGTTACGGGGCGCGCCCACTAAGGCTCAGGCGCTTGCTATGGTGGAGGATTACTTCAACGAAGATGTGGAGCAACCAGTTAAAAAAGCGGTAAGACAAAAAGCAGGTAAGCTGGATGCAGAGCGGGCGGCTTTCCTTGCATGGGTTAGCGATAAGCTGGGGCATGAGATGGACGCCAAAGAGCTTCGCAGCTATACGGGCAAATTCAATTACCACATGGGCAAGGGTAACGACCCATATGAAGAAGCACTGAAGGTAAAAGTGGATAAGGGTAAAACAGGGCGCAAGGAGAACGCCGAACTTAAGGCCTGGATACAGCGCCAAGCTTTGCTTAAAGGGGATCCTCTGACAGATAAGGAAGCGGATAAATTGACACATCGTTGGTACAGGATGCGCCGGAGCGGCGATATCCAGGATTGGGATAATCGCGGTCGCTGGCCTACCTGTTCCCTGCACCATTACGAAACCGCTACCGCTATACGTGTGAAGCTTGGGGCTCAATGGGTAGACCTTGCACTATACAGGGATTCTGAGCAGGCTAAAAATATTCTTCCCAATATTGATAATTGGCTCATTAGCTTAAGACAGGGAAGGGAGCCACAGGACGTTATGTTAGAAGTTGGTAACCATATTATCACAACTCCGCAATAATGCAAAAATAGTTGCAAAGTAAGACTTTACTGTGTATTGTGTGGACGGTTGTAACGGAGGGTATTATGGATCACGAATCGGAATTTGATTTGAACTACATAACGGCGGCGGAAATTGAAGACCGTTACGGTATATCTAAGTTTAAGATGTCGCGCATACGTGACAGCATCCCGGGCGCTATTAGAATTGCTAACCAGTACATCTACAAACGTTCCTTAGCAGTACCCGCCCTGGAAAAGATGCAAGGCGATAAGCGTCGGAGGTCATGATGGTACTTAGTGAAGTTGGACAAAATAAGCTTCGGGAGCAGGGATGGTTCATTGGTCATTACATGCATTACCGCACAGCTTATATTATGGTTGTAGGGACTATTGTTTACCTTGGACATTATGAGAGCTATCTGGATGCAGAGAAAGTGATCAATGAGACTAAGAAGCACTTATTTGCTGCTATCGGTTGTGCAATGGTTAGTTCTCAGTAAAAGGATAAATCATGGAACTGTTTCCCGCTGAAATTAAAGCTTTCCCACAATGGGCGGTCGCCGATGCGGATAAAAAGCCGTTGGTATGGGATAGCGATATTGGACGTTTGATGGCGGCGGACGTTACCGATCCGGATATGCTTATGACGTTTGAAGCTGCCAAAGGTTGCGCCGCTCATTTCAATAAACCTTATATTGGATTCGTGCTTACTGCACAAGACCCGTTCACCTGCATCGACCTGGATGTGAAGAACGCAACCAATGAACCGGATCCCAAGAAGCACACGACGCCGGAACAGTTGCGCCGCTTCGAACAGATCATGACTGCGTTCGATACTTACACCGAAGTAAGTCGCTCAGGCTTAGGTGTTCACCTGTGGTTAAGAGGTAACATCGGTAAAGGTCGTCGACGTGATGGTGTCGAGGTTTATAGTCAGGAGCGTTTTATTATCTGCACGGGCAATCCTGTCTACAATAAATCAGTTGCCGAACGTGATCATTACCTTACTATGCTTGTGAATGAAATTGATCTTCAGCGCAAGACATATGAAATTGAACTGGTAGAAAAAGATCCGGTAGAAGATGATGCAACTATTCATCAGCGCGCACTTGAAGCAGATAACGGCGATAAGTATTCACGGTTATTCAATGGTGAATGGGTTGAAATGGGTTTCCCTTCCCAGTCTGAAGCAGACCTTGCCCTTATTTCTATGTATGCATTTTACACGGAAAGTAATGAGCAATGCCGTCGTCTGTTCCGTTACAGTGCACTGGGCAAACGTGAGAAGGCTAATAAGAACAATGTTCATATTGACCGTTGCTTGCGTATGTGTCGCGGACGCATGGAGCGTGAGCGCATTGCCCAGGAAAACGTAGCTGCGCTGGCGCGGGATTATGCTGCCCGTATGCAAGCTGCACACAGTGCAATGCAGCAGGTAGCGGAAATGCCCGTAACTGTTGAAACAACTCAGGGGCAGACCGTAGTTGCAGAAAGTACATCTATTGATGCAACCGCTATTGACTGGCCGCCGGGGCTTGCTGGGGAGCTTGCGAAGTACATCTACAAAGCATCCGTCCGACCAGTGAAAGAAATTTCTATTGTGACAGCGCTAGGCTTTATGGCTGGGGTATGCGGGAAGGTCTGGCAGATTCCGCAATCTGGTCTTAATGGATATTTCGTCCTTATTGCTCGTTCTGGTGTTGGTAAAGAAACGTTGAACAGTGGGCTATCTAATATAGTTAGCCAGCTTCAGGAACCGTTCCCGCAGATTCATAGCTTTGTATCTTTTGACCGATGCGCTTCCGGCTCCGCACTGCGTAAATCTTTTGCGGACAAACAATCTTTTATCAACTTGAACGGTGAGTTTGGTAAGATTATTAAAGCAATGGCTACGGCACCAGCAGGTTCACCAATGCAAAGCTTCAAGAATGACCTTACCGATGTTTATCAAAAGTCCGGTCAGATGTCTATTGTTGGTGGTATGTCTTATTCTGATAAGGCTAATAATACGGAAGCTCAACAAGGTGTGGCATATAGCATCATGGGCGAAACGACACCGGATACGTTCTTTGAAGCATTAACCCGTGAAATGATGGAGGATGGTTTCTTATCCCGTTTCCATGTTGTCCGCTATGAAGGGGATCGACCGCCTTTAAACAAGAACCAGCAGACTACAATGGATCAGCATTTGCGGGATATGGTGTGCCATCTTGTTAACCACACCTTAGTCGCAATGGCAAAGCATCAAAGTATTGAAGTGCAGTTTAGTCCGGATGCTGAAGCATTATGTGATCAGTTTAACGATGAATGCGACCGTAATATTAACGCAACCAAAGATGAAGCAATCCGTCAGCCATGGAACCGTGCACACCTGAAGGTATTACGTCTATCCGCCCTGTTAGCTGTGGGAGAAAATTGGATCAATCCAGTTGTGCAGACCTATCATGTTCAATGGGCCTTGGACTTTGTGCGCCATGGACAGGATATCATTATGAAGGAATGGCATAGCGGGGGTATTGGTACTAATGACGAAGCTCGTATCCGTACTATGTGCCAGGTTTGTGTGAATTATCTAACTAAAGATTGGGTGAAAGTTAAACGTGTAGATCTACGTAAAGAAGGTATTATCACGCGGGGGGATATTACTACGCGTCTTGCAAGTAAGTCCGCGTTTAAAAACTATCACCACGGATTGTCCGCAGCGATCGAGTCTACGATCAAGGAAATGGTTGCTATGGGGGCCCTTGTTCCGGTAACACGGGAGGAGACTATTAAACTGGGATTTACTGGGGCAGCTTGGCGCATTACGCAAGATGTTGAAGGAATTATGGCAAACTTAGGTGAAGAGGAATAAATAAAGGGCCGAAAGGCCCTTTATTGTTAGTTAAGGTAGTAATCATCGACGTCGTACCTTGCCATAATTTCGGATGCTTCCGCTGTACTTTCCGCTTCTTTATAAGCTTTCTCAGCGTCGTCATAAGTACCGTAATACATCCAACCTTCACCCATTGGACGGATGTATGCTTCAAATTTACCAGTACGCGGGTGACGTACAACTTTATAATCCGCGCCCATTGTGCTATATACTTTATTCAGCATGACCATTTTGTAATCCTCCGCTCTGTTTATGGGTTAATAGTACAGCTAGACGGATCAGAGGTAAAGGCAAATCGTGCTATTTTATAGATGCATTTCAAGTCTAAAGTTGTTGCATACATCGCAAGTCCTGCTATACTTACAGCATAAAGTTAACGGAGGGGACAATGTTCGAGCTTTTAAAATTATTTGCGGGTGCTATTTTCGTAGCTGGTTATTTCTGGTTTACATATTGGTTATAGGTAATAATATGAGATTTAGACCTTTACCTTCATTTGACTATTTGCATGATCGTTTTGAGTATAATGAAGAGACTGGCATTTTAAGATGGAAGAAAGCGCCTTTAAAGTTCTTTAAAACACAAAGAGCTTGTTCCAAATTCAACTCTCAGTTCGCAGGAAAAGAAGCTGGTCGCGCTGTTGTTAAAGACCGAAACGTTTATATTCTTGTTGGTCTAGACGGTCTTCATTATCTGGCACATCGTATAATCTGGAAGATGCTCTATAATGAAGAACCTGAAGAAATTGATCATGATGACGGGAATGGGTTGAATAACCGTCCATGGAACTTAAAAAATAGTTCACGACAAGATAACCAAAAGAATAGACGCATGAACATTAACAACACGTCCGGATGTACGGGCGTAAAATTTAATCCTGCTACAGGACTTTGGCAAGCTGCTATAAGTATTGACGGAAAATGGACGCATCTTGGTAGTTATCCTACAAAAGATGAAGCTATTGAAGTAAGATTTGCCAAAGAGTATGAATTAGGGTATAGTCTTAGACACGGAAAAGAATCTTAATTGTACATTCTGTGAGGAACGAAAAATGAGTATTGTAAATACTATCTGTGAAGCAATTTATGCGGAGCTTATCCGTATTGAAACTAATCTGCATAAAGAAGGACGAAAAGAAATTAAAAGAATTCTTGTAGATTTCCCGACGGCAATGGATATTCGAAGAGATGGGCATTTATACTATTGGGGTAATGAATACATCGACGAGTGTGAGGGAGGGCATCGTATCCACATGGCTATTATGAATTACCCTATTGTTCCAACCGATCAAGTAACAGGTTTTGAGTTGATGTTAAATGATGGTACTTTAGCACCAAAAGCGGCAAAGGGAACCGCGCAAAATTGAAGCTTGCCATTCAAGACTGCATCCTTTAAGATAACCACAGTTAACGAGGTTTAACAATTTAACAACATTAACTTAGTGAACGATGCTTAACTCAAGCCCTTGAAAGCGGTAGCTGTACCTCCTTACAGCAACTACTTTCGCTGGGCTTCCTGGAGCGGACAGGGTAAACCCGCAACTTACTGAACGATGTAAACGATGTTTAACGCGACGGCGCCAGATGTACCAAACCGTCACCAGCCTTTGGCGAGGCTGTACAATTTACCGGAAATAAGGGAAGCTGAATAGTCAAGTACCTTATTTAAACTAAGCGCAGCGTGAAAACGTTGCGCTTTTTTATTGAGATTGATTTTACTTCATATTAAAATACATATAAAGGAGGTAAACATGATCAATGTAAACGATCGCTTTATTTATATAGATGGCAAATTATTTCAAAGAAATAAAAACGGTTATAATAAAAGACCATTTGGTACAAAACGTCAGGATGGTTACATTCAAGGTAAAATTGATAAGAGATTTTATTTCGCTCACAGGTTAATATGGCAATACTTCAATGGTGATATTCCTGAAGACAAGATAATTGATCATATTAACGGAGTTCGAGATGATAACAGAATAGAAAATCTTAGACTGGCTGATCGTTCACAGAACAATTATAATATGGTTATTCGTAAAGACTCAAAGACTGGTGTTAAGTGCGTAACTATTACAAAACATAATGGCATTCAAGTCTATTATGCAAACTTACATGTAAAAGGTGTTTTGGTATCAAAATATTTTGAACTTACACCTGAAGGTTTACAAGCTGCTAAAGCTTGGGTTAGAACTAAAAGATTGGAATTACATAAGGAATTTGCAAATCATGGTCAACATACGGCAAAAAGGTCAGAGAGCTGAAAGGGAAGCTTGCGATTTTTTCAACGATATCTATGCGGAAGTGCATAAGCTTATTGGTAAACCGTTACCACCTAAACCTATTGCACAAAGGCGACAAAATCAATCGGCTGTAGGTGGTGCGGATATTGATAATACTTGCCAATATTGTGTAGAGATCAAAAACCATGCAACTCTTGCTGTTAACACATGGTGGAAGCAAACTGTTAAGTCTGCACAGGAATGTAATAAAATCCCAGTCTTAATGTATAAGATTCCTAGAGCAGGTTGGAAAGTTGTTATATGTATGAACCCTTCCGTCTTTGATATTAATGAGTTCAATCATTATATTAAAAAGGAACCAATTCGTGCTACAATAGAACTTGAAGATTTTAGGGAAATCTTCAGAGCACATGCTATTAATCACATTGTTCAAACAGGTACATACTCTTAATAAGGTGAAATTATGACTGACGTATTAAATATCACAAAAAATTCTTTTGCAATTGATGTTGAAAAACTTGCTGCATCATTAAGCACAATTCCGGTCGGTGTGAAACGCTTAACAGACAGCGCCATCTTGCCAGCGTTCGCTACTGCCGGGGCAGCTTGCTTTGACCTGCACGCGGATCTCAAAAGTGAAGACGGTTGTGAACAAATCATTTTCTCTTACGAGCACATATTCCGCACAGGGTTAGCGTTTGATATCCCTAAAGGGTATGCGCTTATGGTCTATTCCCGTAGTGGGCACGGATTCAAAAATGACGTGCGTCTGGCAAACTGCGTGGGTGTTATTGACAGCGATTACACTGGGGAAGTTAAGGTTAAGCTCACTATTGATCATGATGGTAGTTTTACCGTTAGTCATGGTGATCGTATTGCGCAAGCTATGCTTATTAAGGTCCCTTGCGTGCAACTGGTAGAAGTAGACGAGCTCAAAATTACTGAGCGCGGTGCTAATGGTTTCGGGTCCACTGGTACATCTGCCAATGTGGTTACAGCAGAGGAAGAAGCTGCTACGCATCCGATCATGACTTCACGTCATTTAGATAAAAAATAAGTCTTGCCTAAGCACATGGATGTGCTACTATACATACATCGAAACACAACAGAGGACAGAAAAAATGTTCGACGCAGATAAAGCAGTACAAGCAACAGAAGCAGATGTAATTGAGTGGTATAAAACTAAAGCGGAATTGCAGAAGCTGCAAGCTCGTGAGCGAGCACTCCGTGATAAGATTATTAAGTCCTATTTCCCAGCGCCGTCTGAGGGGACTAATAAAGTTGAAATTACTGGCGGGGTTATGAAAATGACCCACAAGATTGATCGTAAGATTGATCTTCCAAGTCTTAACGGAATCCTGGGCGATCTGATTAAAGTTGGTGTTAACGTTGATCAGCTTGTGGAAAATAAACCTGTATTGAAAGTTGCGGCTTGGCGTAAACTTACAGCGGAGCAAGCCGCAGTCTTCAACCAGTGTGTTGAATCTAAAGTTGGATCTGCATCACTGGAAATCGTTCCAAATAAAGCTTAACCACATTAACGGGCGGTCAATCCGCCCAAGAGGAAACTAAAATGCGTAAAGAATTTCAGAAAGCTTATCATGCCCTGTTAAAAGGTGTTGTAACTGTCAAAGTTAAGTTTGAAGCAGGTGGTCGTCTTTATACCTACCGTGCCCTGGAAAGCGACGAACTACAACCGGGCGATACTGTTGTTATTCAATATAACGGCAAGTTCTTTACTACGGAAGTAGTAGAAGTGGATCAGTATCCGGACTTCAGCAAGGATGTTGAATATAAATGGATTGTGTGCAAAGTGGACGAAGAACGCTATGCCCACTTCCTGGAACAGGAACACATGTTCGAACAACAGATGTTAGCTCTGTTTGCAAATAAAGAAGCAGAAGCGACCAAGAAAGAACTGATCGAGTTGTACGGTGAAGAAAATGTTGGTTATTTGGCAGGTATTGCCCAGGGCAAAGTGACGGTTCCAACATTGAATGACGTTATTGAAACTATGCTACACAACTTTGCGGATGGTGCAGATCTTAACGGTAGTGTTGTTGAGTTTAAAACCGGACCTTATAATGGCGAAGCTGTACAACGTCAGAAAGATTTATATGTACAGGTGCTTGGGCGCGGTTTACGCAAGATGGAAGGCCCGCGTGTGGACTGGGAAAGTCGTTACAATAAACACATCGCTAAGATGCATAATCTGAACGGTTTTACATGGCGTGATTTTATGGCACCGGGCGCAAGTAAAGAGAGCGACGAAGACGTAGAATCTGCTAAAATCTTGTTTGATCGTTTCAAGCGCAAGCAGTATCCGATCGAGCAATATATCGAAGAGTTCAAAGACAAACTGTAAACGGGGGAATAATGGCTGTAAGAAAGATCAAAGCGACCGATGCGCTTCCTGGAATGATTTACCGTGACTTTTACGGTAACGAAATGAAAGTAGAAAGTATCTGTCATTACGAGCAGGATAATACGATAGCCCTTACCTTTGCTTTCGGGCGCCCAGGAGATGGTTTCCGTCTAACCTTCCAAAATGAAGAAGAGATTGAAATTGTGATCCCTGAAGAACCGGAAGAATCTATTCCTGCATAACTTACAAGGGGGTCTTTCGACCCCCTTTTTATTAAGGAAAAACAATGAGAGTAACAATTATTTCTGATGCAAGTTTTTGCCCAAATACAAAAGCCGCGGGATATGGTGGATGGGTAGTCTGTAACCGTGGAAATAATGCTAATGGTGGTCCATTACGCGGCGCTCCGGATAACAATGCAGCTGAAACAATGGCAATTTGTAATGTCATTTGGGAAGGATTGAAAGCTAATTTAATTCAATCGGGTGATCATTTAATTGTGCAAACAGATTGTTCAACAGCTATTAAAGTGTATAAAGAGGCAAGCTGGAAAAGCGAACAGGAAGGTACAGCTTTCAAATGGTTGAACGATCAACTTCGTAAATATAACCTTACTATTGAGTTTCGCCACGTTAAAGGTCATACAAGTAATCAGGACCAGCGTAGCAAAGCTCAAAGATTCTGCGATGAACGTGCGCGTTCTGCTATGCGGTTGGAAAGAAGCAAGATCCGTTTGCAGGAATGCAAAGAGCTTATTTCCGAAGCAAAGAAAAAGGAAAATAGACCTAAAAAGGGTAGCGGACATTTACGCCGTAATACCCGTATGAAAGAGAAAGCTCAAAAAGCTGCAATACTTTTAGAACGTTGCGGTATACGCAGCAGTTCCCATCAACATGATTATTATGAATGAGGTTAACAATGGCATTCAAACCACATTTAGCGACTGACGCTGTTGAAGAAAAGATTAAGTTTCCGTGCTGTATACTGCCTAAAATCGACGGTGTGCGCGGTTTAAATCCGGATGGGCAAATAGTAGGGCGCAGCTTAAAGCTGTTTAAAAACCGCCATACAAGCGCAATTTTCAGCGGTCCTCAATACATGGGCTATGACGGTGAGCTTGCGGCAGGAGTTGAAACGGACCCGGATCTGTGCCGTAAAACAACCAGTGCGGTAAACACAATTGAAGGTGAACCATTCCTGAAATGGCACATCTTTGATCTGTGCGCGGAAAGTGTTGCAGAGCTGGGCTATGAAGCACGCTACAACATGATGAAAGACTTTATAACCACACAGCACGCTAAAGGCGAATTGCTCGATCTGCAAGTTGTGCCAATGTATGTGGTTAAGTCTTTGCAAGAGCTGCTCTACTGGGAAAACATCTGGCTTGATATGGGTTATGAAGGTATTATTATCCGCGATCCTGAAAAGCCTTATAAGCATGGGCGAGGTACAGTTCGCGAAGGTGGATATCTTCGTATTAAACGCTTTATTCAGGAAGACGCTATTGTCCTCGATATTATTGAGGGTGAAACTAATCTTAATGAAGCTACCGTTAACGAGCTGGGAAGGACTACACGATCTTCACATCAGGAAAATAAAGTTCCTAACGGTATGATTGGGACGCTTGTTTGTAAAGACGTTAAGACTGGTAATACAATCAACGTTAGTCCTGGTAAACTAACACAAGAGGATAAGATTTATTATTGGAATAACCCTGACAAGATTAAAGGTCGGACTATTTCATATAAACACTTCCCTCATGGTGTTAAAGATAAACCGCGTTTTGCTAACTTTATGCATTTCCGCGATGAAACTGATCAGGCTTTAGATTAAAAAGTAATTGAGGGTTCAAAGTATATTACGTTACAATGAGCACGAACTTAAAAGAGAGGCGTTAAATGGCCATTGAAATTAAAATGTCTTCACAAGTAGTGCAAGACACAGGCGTTAAAATTCTGGTTTACGGTGAAGCGGGTATGGGTAAAACCAGCCTTGTAGCCACACTACCTAAACCAATTTTGATCAGCGCAGAGTCCGGTCTGTTATCTATTGCAGCGGAAAACCTTAATCGCGTTTATGGTAACATGGGATTGCCGATCGTTTATGATATTCCTGTTATCGAAGTTAAATGTCTGGAGGACGTTGAAGCTGCTTATCAGTGGTGTGTAACTCCAGCTAACCAGCAGTATTTCGATTCTATTGCGCTTGACAGCTTGAGCGAAATTGCTGAACAATGTTTAAACAATGCGAAAAAAGGAACAAAAGATCCTCGTCAAGCTTATGGTACTTTGCTTGAAAAGATGCAAGATCTGATCCGTAAATTTCGCGATATTCCTGGCAAACATGTTTATATGTCTGCTAAAATGGGCAAAGACAAAGATGAAGTCTCCGGTGTTACCGCGTATGCTCCATCTATGCCTGGGTCCAAATTGGGGCAAATGCTCCCTTACTTCTTCGACGAAGTGTTTCGTCTGAATGTAAATAAGGATCAGCAAGGTAACTCATATCGTTACTTGCAAACTCAACCGGACTTTAATACAATCGCTAAGGATCGTTCGGGACGTTTAGATGCGGTTGAAGTCCCACACTTAGGTTCTGTTATCAACAAAATGAAAGGTATCAACTAATGACTATGCCAACTAATTTCCACTTTGACGCGAGCAGCTATCAAGCACCTTCTTACGGCGCATTGCCGAAAGGTTGGTATAAAGCAGTAATTGAAGCATCTGAATTTAAACCGACCAAAAATGGCGGTATGGCGATCCAGGCAACGTTTAGCATCATTGACGGTTTTGCTAAAGGGCGTAAAATCTTTGCTCGTTATAACGTCATCAATGACAACGAAGATACTGTGCGTATCGCTTACGAGCAACTGGGCGCTCTGTCTCATGCAGTTGGTGTAATTCGCTGGGATACTCCTGCGCAACTGCATAACATTCCGCTGAACCTGCGTCTGAAAGTTCGTTCTCAGGAAGGTTATGAAGACAGCAACGAGCCTAACGGTTACGCTAACATCAACGATCCGGTTAAATATGCAGAAAAAGCAGCAGAGGCTCCATCAATGGGTGCTCCAGCAGTAGCTAACCCGTTTGGTGCAGGTGCGCCAGCACAGCAACCGACTTTCCCAGGCGCAGCGCCACAGCAGTCAGCAGCTAACCCGTTTGCTCAGCAACAGCAAGCGCCTGTACAGCAGCAAGCTCCGGTACAGCAACAGCAGCCAGTTCAGCAGCCTGTGCAGCAGCAACCAGCACCGCAGCAGGGCGCAGCAGCTCAACCGTGGCAGAATGCTGCACCGCAGCCGTGGGATAACCCTGCTCAAAACGCAGCGCCACAGCAGCCAGTTCAGCAAGCTCCGGTACAACAACCAGTAGCGCCGGAAGCAGCTCAGCAACCGTGGGCGCAACAGGTAGCGCAGCCGGGCCAGGCAGCAGCACCGCAGCAGCAAGCGCAGCCACAGCAGCAAGCTGAACCCCATCCGGCACAAGCAGCAGTCCCGCCGTGGCAGCAGTAAGTTAACCCTCCCTCTGTAGTGTCCCTAAGCCGTCGAAAGACGGCTTATTTTTCTAAGGTGCTCCAATGGCTATTTATATTGCAGAAAAAACACTTCAAGCGATCAATGACGGTGTGCAAAAAGATCAGGGTGGGACTTACCGTAAATATCTCGGCGTAGTTATTCCCACAATTGAAGACGCATATCGTCCTGAAAGCGGGAATCGCAGTCACTTAGGTGCTTCCCTTATTGGACAACAATGTGCTCGCAAGCTGTTCTACGGGTATCGCTGGGCTACTCGTAAAGAATTTGATGGACGCCAGCTCCGCCTATTTAACCGCGGACATCTGGAAGAAGCGCGTTTCATTGCTATGCTTCTTGCGGCAGGTATGCAGGTCTACCAGCAGGATGAAAACGGACACCAGTTCCGTATCAGTGAAGCGGGTGGACACTTTGGAGGTTCCTGCGATGGTGTGGTTATAGGTTGTCCGGACGTTCAGCCTGGGATGCCTGTGCTTACTGAAATGAAGACCCACAACGATAAGTCTTTCAAGAAGCTGAAAGCTAAAGGTGTCAAAGAAGCTAAACCTGAGCACTATGTGCAAATGAACGTGTACATGCGAAAGCTTGGACTTGGCGCAGCGTTATATCTTGCTGTAAACAAGAACGATGATGAAGTTTACGCAGAAATTATTCCATTTGATCCGGTCACTGCGGACATGTATATTGATCGTGGTGTGCAGATTGCTATTGCTACGGATATTCCTGACCGTGCATTCAAAGACTCTACCTTCTTCGAATGCAAATGGTGCGACCACTCCTCATTGTGCTGGCGTAAAACTATGCCGGAAGTAAACTGTCGCACATGTCAATTTCTTGAGCCAAAAGATGATGGAACATGGTATTGCAATTTCCATTCCGTTGCAGTAGATACTCAGGGTCAAAAAGTTGGTTGTCAAAACTATCAAGTAGCTAACTATTACGGGAAAGATTGATTATGCAGCTCCGCGATTATCAACAGGAAGCAGTTTATAGCGTATTCCGCTATTTTGATGCTGAAAAGGGTAACGCGGGGAACCCTTTGATCCTGTTACCAACAGGGACAGGAAAATCGCTCGTTATCGCGGGGTTCCTCGATCTGCTTTATAAATGGTATCCAAACCAGCGCGTAATGATGTTAACTCACGTCAAAGAGTTGATCGCGCAAAACTATGATAAATTAATGAAAGTCTGGCCTGAAGCGCCAGCAGGTATTTACAGTGCAGGTTTGAAGCGTAAAGAAGTTTATAATCTTATCACATTTGCGGGGATTGCATCCGTTGCTAAGCATCCTAAAAAGTTCGGCAAGGTTGATCTAATCTTTGTGGATGAAGCGCACCTTATTAGTCCGCGTGATGCAACAATGTATAAGAAGTTCTTTGCAGCATTGCGTGAAGTTAACCCGTATTTAAAAATTATCGGTCTTACCGCTACACCTTATCGACTGGGTTACGGCTCAATTGTTAAGGAAAACGAAGACGATGATGCTTTATTTGATAAAGTAACGTTTGATGCGACTACTCCTGAAGCCTTTAACTGGTTCCTGGAGCAAGGTTATTTGCTTCCGGTTGTGCCAAAGCGTACAAAGATGGAACTGGACCTCAACGGGGTAGGTAAACGCGGCGGTGAGTTTATTCAGAGTGAGCTGCAAAGTGCAGTGAACCGCGACGACGCAACACTCCGCGCACTTGAGGAAGCCATTGAATGTGGTGAAGACCGTCAAAGCTGGCTTATATTTTGTTCTGGTATTGAACACGCTAAAGATGCGTGTGATATGCTGAACGATATGGGTATTAGTTGCGGATGTATTCACTCAAAGCTTGATGCAAAAGAGCGTGATGAAATTATTGAAAAATTCAAGCGTGGAGAGTTTCGAGCGCTGACGAACAACAACGTCTTAACCACAGGGTTCGACCATCCGATGCTTGATCTAATTATTATGCTTCGCCCCACTGCCTCGGCAGTGCTATGGGTTCAGATGTTGGGTCGCGGTACGCGTCCGGTATATGCGGAGGGCTTTGATCTTTCCACGCAGGAAGGTCGCTTGCAAGCTATTGCAGCAAGCCCTAAGCAGAACTGCCTTGTACTGGATTTCAGCGGTAATACGCGTCGTTTGGGCCCTATTAACGACCCTGTTAAACCCAAGCGCCCGGGCGAAAAAGGTGCTGGTACTGCTCCGGTTAAAGAATGCGATGTGTGCGGGTCGTATAATCATGCATCTGCTCGCTATTGCGGTGGCTTTGCACCAATTCCTATGGACAGCGTTACACAGGAACAAGTTCAACAATTGTATTTGAAGGGATTCAGACTACGTGGAACGGATTATGTTAAAGAAGGATTTTGCGGTCATGAGTTTAAGTTCCAGACAAAACTTAAAAAGGCAGCAAGTACCGAAGCTTTAATCAAGCAAGACATTCCGGTAGTTGAAGACTTTAAAGTTACGCATGTCACTTATGCGAAGCACACTAAACGCAATGACAGCTCCAAACCTCCAACAATGAAGGTGACTTATTATTGCGGTAGTAAAATATTCAGCGAATGGGTAGCTCTGCTTCATGGTGACTGGGCAGGTCGTAAAGCGGTTGCATGGTGGAAGAAAAGGACGCATCTTCCTTTACCACAAACTATTGAAGAAGCCCTTGATGTTGCTGCAATGCTTAAAACACCGAAATACATCAAAGTTCATACCAATAAGAAATGGCCTGAGATATTGAACTATGATTATGATGGTACGTGTTTCGGTAAGTTTGAAGCACCACAGGACGACGAAGCTATTCAGGTTAAAGTATACGGGCAGGATGGAACAACAGAAGGTCCGAGCTATAACAATGATGATGTGAGCTGGGATGATATTGTTTCACAGAATACGCAAGGCATAACGGTGAACAATGTGGTTAATCCTGTGCAAGTAGATGATCCGGATTACGTTCCGTTCTAATTGACTTCAACATCTAATGCCCCTACTATTGGGGCATTACTTATTTACAGGGGATTGCAATGTACGTCCTAATTGATACAGATAAATTTGAGCTCTTGGCAAAGCATCCCAATTGGCTGACACTACACCAACTTGGAATTATTTGTTGTCCGGAGTCAACACTGGTAACACCAGTGGACGATTTACACGATCTTGAAGATGTTGATCTTCAAATGCTTTATATTAACTTGACAGAAAATTTAGGAGCTGCACCTTATGAACGGGAAATCGTTGAGCGCATTTTGTTTGATTACTTTACGCAACTTCCAGAAACAATCCTGGATCACGCCCAAATCAGCGCACAAGCTGAATTCTGTGTGGAATACGATATCCAAGGCTTTTGCTCACCTCAAATTGGGCAATACGTTCCGTCAATGGATGAAGGACTTTGGAAACCTGCCCGTGTCAAATACGATGCTGAACGGGAGGGTGGTATTATTTCCGGTGCCAGGGTTGTTTGTGAGCAACCCGCATTGCAAGCTGCATGGACGCCGGGCAGAGGGGCAAAGAGCTAGTAAGTTCTAAGCTTGATCAAAAATATTTTTAAAAATGTTCAGATAAGGGGTTGCGTGTCACAAAATCCTTTGGTACATTTAACCCCGTTGGTAACAAACGAACCCATAACAATTCGGAGTGAAGAGAATGAGCAACATTGAAGACAAAAAAGCTGCTGCCGCAGCCGCTGCCGCTGCCGCCGCAAAATCTGCTAAACCTGCAAAGAAAGAAGCTACTGTGAATGACGCAGAAGCTAAGAAAGCCGCTGCTGCTGAAGCTGCACGCGTAGCAAAAGAGAAAAAAGAAGCAGAGAAAAAAGCTGCCGCTGAAAAGAAACAAGCTGAAATCCGCGCTGAAGCGGAAAACAAATTTACCGCTCTTTCCCAGGCAGTTGAAACCGTGAAGTTTGCTTTATCCGGTATTACCGATGAAAGCACTGTTGAACAGATTACGGAAGCAGAATCTAAGGGTTCTGAACAGCTGAAGCATTTAAAGAATGCTCTGAAAGATCTGAAAGCAGTTGTTAAAAAATCCAAAGGTGAAGATCTGTCCGGTGCAGTGACTGCTGCTCAGAGCATGGTCGACGAACTGGAATCTACTATTAAAGGCTTCAAAGACAAGATCCGTGCTGCAAAACAGGCAGAAAAAGAAGCGGAAAAAGCGCGCGCTAAAGAGCTCCGCGAGAAAGAAAAAGAAGCTAATCGTATGCCGGAACAGAACGGTGTTCGCCGTCCGCAACCGGAAACTTCCTGCGGTCGTGCCTGGGCTCTGATGGACCAGATTAGCGCTACGCTGGGCCAGCCTGCTCCGATCTCTTATGTTCTGAACCTGGCTGGTCGTCACGGTCTGAACGAAGATACTGTTAAAACCCAGTATGCACGCTGGAAGAAATTTAATGGTGTGACTGGTCGCGTACCTGTACCAGTACCGGAAGCCCTGAACGGCTTGTAATATCAAAACATATCACGTTATAATGAAGGCGCCCAATGGGGCGCCTTCTTTTTCACTAGAGGATTTAAGATGAATATTAATCAACAAGCTCCCGAGTCTCGTTCTAAAGAAAACGATATGTATTTAGACGTGCATTCGGTATTCTCTACCATTCAGGGTGAAGGGCCATTCTGCGGCCAACCTGCTGTATTTGTGCGTCTTGCTGGATGTAACCTACAATGCCCGGGCTGCGACACGGATTATACTGTTGGTCGTTCTCTTTACCACATTGTTGATATCATGCGTTTAATCGAAAGCCGTAAGCTGGAATCAGGCAATAGCACCTCACTTGTGGTTATTACTGGGGGTGAACCGTTCCGTCAGCAAATTAACCCGTTTATTGAACAACTGTTATCGCGGGGCTATTTGGTGCAAATCGAAACTAATGGGTCTATGCCTTTACCTAAGAACTTTTCCCAGTTGCCTGTGATTGTATGTAGTCCCAAGACCTCAAAGATTCATCCTTCTGTGCTTTACCGCGCTAATGCATTTAAATATGTACTTAAAGCGTGCTGTGTAAACGTGGAAGATGGTTTACCTCTTCAAGCATTAGATCATCAAGCTACGCCATTTATCGCTAGACCTCCGAAGGGGTTCAAGGGTAAGATATATTTACAGCCAATGGACGAGCAGGATGAAGATCTTAACCACAGTAACATCCAAGCGGTTGTCCAAAGCTGTATGAAACACGGGTACACGTTGCAGCTTCAGGTTCACAAATATATCGGGGTGGAATAATGCGTGTGTTAAGTCAGGTTGTGCATACTAAAGAAGTTGAATACTTTGGCAATAAGATTGATGTCCCTGAATGGGTACGGTGGATGGCTACGGATCAAGACGGTACAGTTTACGGATTCGAGTATGAGCCAACATTGAGGGATGGTGAAACTGAATGGACACCATACTGGGAAGATAATAACTTTTGTGAAATGGCAGAAGTTGACCTTGAAGGTATGGATTATAAACAAACATTAGTGAAGGTGAAAAGAAATGATCACTTTGGAAGAAGCGAAACAGCATCAGGAAATGATCACTGAGCTGGTGGAAAAACTTAATTCTGCAATTGCTCACGCTACTATGCAGGGCGTGCATGTAGAATTAGATATTAATTACGTTAGTACAATTGGGGCACGCAATCATCCAATTGTGATGTCAAACGTAACAATCAATCCTTGTGATATTAAAGGTGAAGTAAATGAATAAATTAGATAAACTGGTATTCCCTGTAAAAAATCATAACTCCGCCGTTGTCGTCCTGTCTGGCGGCCAGGACAGCGTAACCTGTTTGGGCCTTGCACTTAATAACTATGATAAGGTCTACGCTATTGGTTTTGCATACGGTCAACGTCATAACATTGAGCTGGCTTGTGCTAATCAAATTTGTAAAGAGCACGATGTCCCATTTGTTGTCTTTGAATTACCTGCTTTAAAACAGATTGGCAATAGCGCTTTAATCGGGAACGAAGGTGATGTTAACGAACATCACGAACAGCACAACAACCTTCCAGCAAGCTTTGTGCCAAACCGTAATGCTCTTTTCCTGACTACCGCTCACGCCTACGCACAGAAAGTTGGCGCTCGATATGTGGTTACAGGCGTTTGTGAAACAGACTATAGCGGTTATCCGGATTGTCGCCAGCAGTTTGTTGATCTCCTTGAAGCTACGTTAAACGTTGGATATGAAACAGATATTCATTTTGTTACCCCTCTTATGCGTTTAAACAAAGCGGAAACGTTTGAACTGGCGGATAAGGTTGGTTTCTTAACCACAGTAATTGAACAGTCCCATACCTGCTATAATGGTATCCGTCGCACTCTGCATGACTGGGGCTATGGTTGCGGTGAATGTCCTGCGTGCAAACTGCGTGCTAAAGGGTACAGCGAATTTATTAGCAAAGCTTGATCTTACCGCGAAAACCGCACCGCTAGCGCATTGTTTAGGGTGCGGGAACCCAACTATACTACTAAAGCTTTTAAACCCAACAACCAGCGAATAACGCTGTTAAAACTGGAGAACAAAAGTATGAAATTTATCGTTGCTTATCTGGCTGCAATTACATTCGTAAACCTGGGCTTTTCCTACCTTCCAATGCTTAATACACCACTCGGTGTAGTCCCAATGATGGCTTTCTTTGTAGGTATTATCTTTGTGTTGCGTGACTACGCACAGCGTAACGCTGGCAAAGGCGTTATCCCTGCAATGATTGTGGGTTGCATCCTTAGCTGGGTATTTGGGGATCCTGCTGTTGTAGTTGCATCCGTTGCGTCTTTTGCGCTTAGTGAGTTTGCGGACTATGCGGTATACACGATTACTAAGAAGCCGTTTCATCAACGTGTATTTATTAGCTCTTTGGTAGCTGTACCGATTGACTCCATTGTGTTCTTAAGTATTATAGGTATTGTTAATCCTGGATCAATGGTGGCAATGAGCTTAAGTAAGTTCACAGCATCCGCTATCCTTTGGATTGTTTACGAAGTTCATTCAAGTACAGCAAGAGCGTAGAATGAAAGATAATCTTAATAAAATTTGGCACCAGCACGATGGGAAAGGAATGCCAATCTTTCTTCGCAATGAAAAGTTTGAAGTTCGTTTGCGCAACGGCACACACGTTAAGAATCTATTACATGGATGGGATTGGGCTATAGACGGGCGTTCAGCTATGGATGAGGATAGCCCTTATAAAATTCAAGATATTATAGCCTGGAGATATATCGTTGCGGATGATTACGTCAAACAAGCCCGGGAAAATACTCGCTCCGGAGTGTATCATCAACCTTCTAGTGAAATAAGCATAAGTAATACATTTAATGGTGCAGTTTTTACGAAATACGAACCGTCTAAAATCCCTATGAATAAATATCAGAGAATTATTCATGGTAAAGATCAAAACGGCAATGTTGTAAAATGCATCGTGGACGTGTATGATGTCTTGGAAGCTTGGAAAACAACTAACCCAGCTTTACAACATTTAATTAAAAAGGCGTTGCAGCCGGGCGAACGCGGTCATAAAAGTCTGGTAGAAGATTTGAAAGACATTATTGCGTCTGCACAGCGTGCGTTAGAAATCGAACAATCTAAAGAGGTATTAAAATGAATAAGCTGAGCAATCTAGCAAGAATAGGTGTTGCCCATAAGGCCTTCGGAAATCCCATCCCTCAGCAAGCTTATGATTTAATTGATGCGGTTGAAGAAGCAGTTCCTCAGTTTAATCCATACATGGATGTAGGTGATAAAATACGCGCGTTGATGGGTTATATCCAAAATGGTTCGGACGTCACTATTAAATTGTTCCAAGATGATGCCACTCATACTTTTTACATTGAAGCGGTAAGTATGGGTAAAGTCCTGTGGAGTGAGTGGGACCAGTGCTTTCTCACTGTCATTAATAAAGCATACGAAAAACACGCGGAGAAGTTCTAATGAGCTATACAGTAATTCGTTCACATGAAATTTGCGCCGGACATCGTGTTGTGGGTCATGAAAGCAAATGTCGCCACCTTCACGGTCACAACTATAAGTTTCACTTTAAGGTTGCACCGAAGCGCGTAGAAAGCGAAAACTACATCCCGGGTGCGAAAGGTTTCTCCGTTGAAGGTAAACTGGACGATGTTGGGCGCGTTATTGATTTTAGTGTGGTTAAAACTACGCTCTGCCAATGGCTGGAAGATAACTGGGATCATAAATTCCTGCATTGGGAAAATGATCCTCTCATTAAAGGACTCGATGCTCTTTTACGTCACGACGCTGCTATAGGGTATGACGTGGTAGAGCAAGAGGACGGATACCATTTCTTTGACTCGCTGGTATCTTTACCGTTCAACCCTACTGCGGAAAACTTAGCTGCATACATGGTAAACGTAATTGGGCCGCAACTGCTTGACGAACATGGTGTTCAACTTGTAGAATGCACCATCGAAGAAACTTCGAAATGTCACGTAAACTATAGCCTGTAATATGACCACATTAACAAACAAGGAAACTGCAAACCATGTCAAAATTTACTATTAATGACGAAAGTATTCAATTTGAAATTACTCGCGCGGTGCGCGCTTTACTAACTCGAATTGAAAATCGCACTGAATTACGTCCAGGTTTGGAAGAGACTCCATATCGTGTCGCTAAAGCCTATGCTACATGGTTCGGCGGTTACGATGTAGATATTGCTGGGCTGTTTAAGACCTTTGAGGATGGGGCGGAAAACACCAATGAAATGGTCATTGTCCGTGATATCCCTGTATACAGCCATTGTGAGCATCACATGGCTCCTATTATCGGTCATGCTGTTGTGGGTTATGTCCCCAATGGGAAGATCGTTGGGCTTAGTAAGCTGTCTCGCGTGGTGGATGCTTTTAGTCGTCGACTGCAAGTTCAGGAACGTCTTACTAACCAGATTGCAGACGCTATTGAAGAGAATTTAAACCCGAAAGCTGTATGTGTTTATATTGACGCCAAGCATATGTGCATGGAGTCGCGCGGCGTTAAGCAAGTGTGCGGAAGCTCTACCATCACTAAGGCGTTTCGCGGGGAAACGGATCAATGTACCGAGATGGGGCAAATTTGGCGCCGGGAGTTCCTTGAAGCTTGTAAATAATAGATAGCTTTACAGATCAAGCCCATATCGGTCATAATACTGGTATGGGCTTTTTAGTCATTGGAGGTATATTTAAGATATGAATGTATTCATGGCGGCTGTGTATACTAACGGATATATGCCTGGACAGCAGCGTTACGAAAAGCTATCCGAGCATGAGAAAAATATCACTCGCAACCTGCCCCATATTTTGGAATCGTACCACTACGTTGGGCGTCAGAAGTATGTTGATCAAATGCGTGCGGATGGGGCTAAAGTGTTTCTCGACTCTGGTGCATTCTCCGCTCACTCTTTGGGTGCTCACATTGATATTGTTGAATACTGCGAGTACATCAAGCGCAATAAAGACATTTTGCGGGTAGAAGATGGTGCTGTAATGGCGTCAGTGCTCGATGGTATCGGTGATCCGTTGCAGACCTACCGTAACCAGCTTGAAATGGAAGCACGCGGTGCTAAACCGTTACCGTGCTTTCACTTTGGGGAGGACTTCCGCTATCTTGAATACTACATGAAGAACTACGAATATATCACCATCGGGGGCATGGTAGGACGTTCAACGGACACGCTTAAGACTTGGCTTGACCGCATGTGGGACAAATATATTTGCGATGGTAGCGGACGTGCTAAGATTAAACTTCATGCGTTTGGTATTACGTCAACAACCATTATGGAACGTTATCCGTGGTATAGTTGTGACTCATCCTCCTGGATTCAAGCGGCAGCGTTTGGAAGTGTGGTTACTCCTCCGTGGGGGCCAATGCGCGTATCAGATAAGTCACCGGACCGCCATCATTTTGGTAAGCATGTTTCAACATTAACTGAAATTGAACAAGACGCTGTCCTTAAATACCTTGAGCAAAACGGTTTCACTTACGAACGTTTATCAACAATCTATGAATCACGTGCTGCCTTCAACTTATGGGCGTATGGTGTAATTGCTGCAAACATTAACGCTACCCATGATGGCACATTCCGTGATCGTGTAATGGAGTTGTTCTGATGGCTAACTTAAGAAGACCAAAAGGTAAACGTAAATATACTCACACAGGTGTAAGAATTAATTATTACGGTGAAAACAGAGTAGTATTTCTCCACAAGACACCTAAGCAGTGGCAGGATCCGTCAGGTACATGGTTTAATGCGCAAGGAAGACAAATGGGGCTTTATGGATTACCTCCAACCTGTGAATTAGATTTAACCACAATTAGAGCAATCGAGGATCGCTAATGTTAGACGCTCTTAAATTTGTTCAAGGCTCCGTCGCTAAAAAGGAACTGGTAGAAGGGCTTACCAGTTTTCTTATTCGTGATGGACAAGTACAGGGCTTTAACGGTGTTATTGCACTGGGTAGCCCTATTGAGCTGGATATTGATTGCAAGCCCGAAGCTGGACCTATGATTAAAGCTATTTCAAACTGCGATGAAACGGTGCAGCTAACAATGATGGCTAACGGTAAACTTAATATCAAGTCCGGTCCGTTTCGTGTTGCTATACGCTGCATCGATAAAGAAACGCCGCACGTATTCCCTGAAGGTGATTTGTACGAAATAGACGGTGCTCGCTTCGTGCATGGTGTAAAGTCCGTTGCTCCGTTTGTAGGCTCCGATGCTTCCCGTCCGTGGGCTTGCGGTATCCTGATTAATAACGGTAGCCTGTTTGCTACAAATAACGTCACTATTGCGGAATACTGGTTTGGTAATCAGTTCCCTATCGATTGCATAATACCTTCCGTTGCAATTAAAGAAATACTGCGCATTAAGGCTAACCCGACACATATTCAGGTTAGCAAGAATAATGTGACGTTTCATTATCCGGAAGGTCGCTGGTTGCGCACACAGCTTATTGATGCAGAGTGGCCCGATATACGTCGTATTTTAAATGTTCAATGCAATGCACATCCTGTTGATCCAGGTCTTTTTGAAGGCTTGCATAAAATTAAACCGTTCGCAGAAGACCGACCGCGTGTATATATTGAAAACGGTCTAGCCCGTACTCACTATGATGATGCGGAAGGTGCAAGCTTTGTATTACAGGACCGTACAATAACGGGAGTGTACAATATTGACATCCTGCTATTGCTCGAAAATGTGGTTAAGACTGCGGACTTTAGTTTGTATCCGCAACCTTGCGCATTCTTTGGGGAAAATCTTCGCGGTGTATTAATTGGAGAACGTGTCTAATGCGGACAGATGCTATTGGTTTCTTTTGGCAGGACTTACCGCCTGAGCCAAAAGTGAAGAAAGAAAAGGTTAAACGTTTACCGCCGGAGCGCACTTGGGAGCGCCCGGATTATCTACCTAACCTTGAGGAAGCGCGGAACTTCCAATACAACCTGTATACGCAGGATGAACTTATTCAAGCATGGATTAACCGCGAACCGCTTGTATACGATATCGAATGTTATCCAAACTATTTCTTAATTGCATTTCGCGGAGTACGAACTAAGAAAGTTGTCTACTTCGAAATGTATCACGGTTGTAGTTTGAATTGCTTGCTACTTAACTGGGTAATGACAAACTTCCTTATCGTGAGTTTTAACGGTAACGGGTACGATATGCCCATTGCTACGCTTGCGCTTAACGGCTGTTCTAATGCGCAGCTTAAAGACGCGACCGATAAAATAATCGTTGAAGACTGGCGTCCTTCTGATGTATTGAAGAGTTACCGTCTCAAGCGTATGCAGAACGTTAACCACATTGATATCATGGAAGTGCTGCCTGGGTCCGGTGGTTTGAAACAATATGGCGGACGTGTACATACTCGCCGTATGCAGGATTTACCGTTCAAGCCAAATACAATGTTGACGCAGGACCAGATGTTAATTGTACGCTGGTACTGTATTAACGACCTTGTACAGACGGAAGAATGTTTTATTGCATTGCAAGAGCCTTTGCACCTTCGTGAAATTATGTCGAAAGAATACGGTGTGGATCTGCGTTCACGGTCTGATGCACAGATTGCAGAAGACGTAATTAAACACGAAATTCAAGCGTTAACTGGTGTGCGTCCGCAGCGTCCACAAGTTTATCCTGGAACAAAGTATGCGTATAACATACCGGACTTTATTCGTTTTCAAACACCTCTGATGAACAGTGTTTTGGATATTGTTCGGGACTGCCGCTTTATTGTTAGCGATAACGGTGGCGTTAGCCTGCCTCCAGCGTTAACAGGTCTTGAAATCAAGATTGCGGACGGTGTCTACCGTATGGGTATTGGCGGTTTGCACAGCTCCGAAGAGTGTGCTGGTCACGGTAAAGAGCCCGGTATTAAGAAGCGGGACATTGACGTAACGTCCTATTACCCTTCAATTATTCTTAATCAGGGATTATACCCTGAGCAGTTGGGACCAGCGTTCCTTCGTGTTTATAAAAGTATTGTAGATCGCCGTATTGCAGCTAAGCACTCAGGGGACAAGAACACAGCCAACACGCTGAAGATCGTAATCAACGGATCGTTCGGTAAGTTAGGGTCCATGTGGTCCGTACTGTACGCGCCGCAATTATTGATACAGGTAACTATCACAGGGCAACTATCACTGTTAATGCTTATTGAAGCATTTGAGCTGAACGGTGTTAAAGTAATTTCAGCAAATACCGATGGTATTGTGGTTAAGTATCCTGACCACATGCAAGACTTCGTTGATAACATGATCAAGTGGTGGGAATCCGTCACAGGTTTTGAAATGGAATCCACTTATTATGACAAGCTATATAGTGCGAACGTTAACAACTATGTAGCTGTCAAAGAACCTGATGCAGAAGGTAACATTGAAGTTAAACGTAAAGGCTGGTTTGCTAAGACAGGACTTCAAAAGAACTGTACTGGTGAAATTATCATGGAAGCTGTATGCGAATGCCTGGCCCACGGTACGCCTGTTTCTCGTACTATACGCAATTGCAACGATATTAGAAAATTCATTATCCTACGTGCGGTGAAAGGTGGCGCGGTATGGAATGGCGAATTTTTGGGTAAGGTTGTACGCTGGTATTTAAGCACCAATGAAGAAACTCCCGAAATAATTTATGCTAACTCGGGCAACCGTGTAGCTGGTAGCGCGGGAGGTGTCCCAATCATGACGCTACCGGATAAAATACCGGACGACATAGATTATGATGCTTATATAGCTAAAGCAGAGAAGTATCTCGAAGACATGGGATATGCCTAAATTCTACTTGCAGACCATTCGCTGGTCTGTTTTAATATATGCATACAACAAGAGGAGATGCAAAATGAGCTTAGTAGACGATTACAATAAAGGTAAAATTGACGCGGTGGAACTTAACCGTCAGCTTAATAAACAAAATGAAGAACGCAAACAAGGTAAATACCTTACAATGATTGTTGCGCTTATCTTCACTGTTATTGGTGGATGTGTTTACGGCTACATTAACCACACTGTTGACGTTGGCTACGAATGCCGTGCTAAATATCCAATTCACGTTGGTGTAACTCCACAGGAAGACATTGATGCGCTTCTGGAACTTCAAGCCTTATGCCGTAAAGGGAAAGCATAATGAAACGTTTATTACTCGTAACTTTGCTGATAGCGCCTGGTGTCCAAGCTGTGGATTTAAAAGATGCAGCAAAGAAACTATGCCAAGACCATCCTATTAAGTTACAATGTGAAGATCTTGTATCCAGCATGTTAACCCATTCTTACGTGATGGGACAAACGCAGCTTGGATGTGAGTTAGGTATTATTGATGCGTGCAAAGCAGCGCGTACCAATAAACATTTTGAAAAGAACGCACGTTGGCTGGAGCAGCGCATTAGAACCCTTGATCATAGGGGTGCTTTTGGGGGCTAGCCGCGTGTAAAACCTTAAAGGGGTATATTAGCATGGCTGGTAAAGAAAAGAGCGTAGCAAGCGATTTAGCTGCGGATGTAGTAAGTCGCGAACCGTGGCAACATGGTGACAAACCAGTAGTTTACATTCACGTCTATTACTGGAATAATATGACCGCGGAGCAGCAAGAAGCGTTAAAAGTTTTAGCGGACGTTATTGTTGTTCCAAATGAGCCAACTCCGGAATCACCGGAAGCGTAATAAAATAATACCCGCGTTCGCGCGGGTATTTTAAGGAGTGAATATGGCTAGAGCAGCAAAAGGTTATCGACAGACTTTTAAATTGATAGGTGGACCGTGGGACGGGCAGAAGGTGCAATTATATAGCGCTGGAACGCTGGAATTTTCAGTGAAAAGCTTCGACTCACGTCCAGGGCGTTATGTACCAGTGGGCAATAATTATAATCTAATTTGGGAGTTTGCTAAATGAATGAATATGTAGTTATGTATTTTGTAATCGGCGCAGTTATTGCGGCAATGACTTATTTCTTTTGTTGGGATAACTATGGTTATGCGATAGCCCATAAGAAACGTTGGGAGAAGCTTGTGAGTCTTCTATGTATACTTGCTTGCTGGCCAGTCACTATTATTGCGACTGCATATGATCAATACATGTACAGGAAACGCAAATGATGGAATATCTATTAGTTGTCGTTGCGCTATTTCTAATCATTGTTGTTATAATGACCGGAGATAGTAATGAGAAGGGCTTTACAGCAATGAGCAGGGCGTTATTACGCGCCCTTGCTGTTGCACTGCTTGGGACAAGTTTTGCTATGGCGTTTGGGGTTGTGGAGATCCCTAGCACCCATTACGGTTTTGTTAAAGTTCAACATCAACTCACTTATGCTACCGTCGTTGGATTGGGTGCTGTAACACTTGCAATCCTGTCAGCTTTTCATAAGCGTTAAAGAAAGGGGGCGTTTGCCCCCTTTTCTCTTCTTAGAATATACGAAAGAAAGCACCGTATGGGTATACGCCAAAAGTATTGAAAACAGGCGGTGCAAAAGCATTCACAAAAACAGGAGTTGGGGCTACTGGTTGAAAAGTTTTGCAATTACACGCCGCTTGAGCCAATTGCCCCTGAAGTATACCTGCTTGTGTTGCAGGACTGCCTAGACAGCAACGGTTAGTATTACCACACATCGTAGACCTCCTTAAAGGTCGCTTTCGTTATCCTGCTTGGAACTGGGCTTTTCAGCTTCAATCATCCCAAGTACCGCAATAACTTTAACAGCAATACGTTGAGCTAGACTGATTTGCTGCTGCGTTAATTTTCCGGTCGACACTACTGTCATTAACCCGCTTAAGTTTCCAAGCGACTTGAAATCGCTGAATGCGGATTTCATAATAGTAAGTTGATCATGACCTTCATCGGCTATAACATGAGCACGAATAGAAAGTCCTTCAACAACTTTATCAATACCTTCATTCTTCGTCATTTGGTTTCACCTTCTGCTCCGGTTTCTGAGGGACCGTTTGAGCGGTCTTTGGTTGCAGCACTTCCTGATCAATCATGGGTGGCCACGGGCTAATATGCTCGCGTGCTTCTACAGGCTGCTCAGGTTGCATACCAAGAAACTTATTAATAAAATCCCCTGCAAAGTCTGTACCATCGCTGACGTAAACGTGCATACGATCAAGATCAGACTGACTAATGGAGTTTGGAGCGATCGTGATTTTAAACTGGTGGAAGCCGACATACATCACATTCACGGGTCGTTCGATAGTGCCCGGCGTAGGCGGTATCACCCCCATAATCCAACAGTAATGAACCCTTCCATCACCCATAGGTTCACAGCCTGCATTAAGCCAGCTCACCTTCTGGTGTGGGAACATGGTAGTTGAATCGGTAGCGTCCCGACGTAACGTCCAATCAACACCGCCCATGTTGATGGAGTTTTTCGGTTTCATCCCGTTGAACTGGGTTACGCCCATTCCTGCGTTTACGTTTTGCATGTCGGCTTCCTATTCTTACATATCTTTCATTTTTTGAAGAGCGCAAGTACAAGCTGCGGCAAGATCAGTCAACTCTTTCATGATCCCTGCGCGGTCGCCTTCTTTCTTACACTCCATTAATTCGCGGTATTCCATTTCAACGATGGACATCATACCGCCGGGCTTGTCGTGGTACGCCGCCCACGTATGCGGAGGTTCTTCCATCCGGTCAAGAACATTTGACATAGCTGCCATATGTTCATGATCTCGAGCATAAGAGTGAGCATGTTTATATTCCTCTTTCTCATGTTCATGGTGGTGCTCGCCTACGCTAATGCGAGGTAAAGCAACCTTAGGCAATTTGACCCGTGGCATTCCCATCGTTGCGATTTTAATGTGGCTCATGATAGTACCTCTGTTAAAAGCGCCCCAAGCGGAGGAGCGAAAGGCGCTTTAGTTTAACCACACTTCAACGATTAGCAGCAGCCAGTCGGAGGAGTTGGAGGAGTTGGCAGTTTAAAGTTAACTAACTGCTCAACCTGATTGATCTTACAAGTAAGACCAGCCGTTTGTGCCAACTGAGAGTTTGCAAAGCGAGCTTCCTGCAACTGAGATTTCAGGTCACAGATCAGAACTGCTTGCGCCTGTGCGTGCTGGTCACGGATTAGCGCACGGGTAGCTTCAGCTTGACGCTCGATGTTCAGGTTGGTTTCGCAGCAACACTTCTCGGCTGCTAACTGGGCCTGGAAAGAACGGGTAATGTTAGCCGCTTCGTTGCTACACAGAGCCGCGAGCACTTGGCTGGTGCCACCCTGAATTTGCGTGTTCAGACCAGCAAAGCCCTGAACGGAAGCCAGCATGTTCTGAGTGTTCTGCTGAGTGATGCCGTTATAGGTAGAAGCAGCGGAGCGCTCAACAGTCAGGTTAGTACCGTTCTGCCCCTGAATGGTCTGAAGAGTACCGTTGTTGATAGCTTGCAGAATTGCGTTGGTGTCAACAGAAGCTTGCACTTCCACCGGGCCAGCGAAGTTACCGCGACCACCCCAACCACCATTGCCACCCCAACCATTACCGATCCAGGAACCAATTAAGCCACCGATCGCGCCACCGATACCAGCCGCACCAGCTTCACCGCCGAAACCGTCGCCACCGAGATTAGTAGGTAAAAGAGTCATGTCAGACATAGGAAAATCTCCATATATGGATTTGTTAAGCGGATGTAACCAACTGGTTACGAAGTAAAGCATACCCCTTAACATGCTTTTTACAATGATCCATATGTAAAGATTTTGTAAATCAGGATTGACAGCCAATAAAAAGCGCGCCCGAAGACGCGCTGTTGAAGTTAGATGTGGTTATGGTAATGGTTGATCTTTATTAACAAGCGTAGCAACTAGCTTTTTGAGTTCCTCAACTTCAGTTTCAAGCTTGCTAATGCGGTCTTTATTATCTTGATCCTTTTTCTTGAGGGATTGTATTGCAGCTAATGCATCCAATAACAATGGGTTAGAATCCAAAGTCATTTTTCCGGATGTTTCAGCACTATGTACATATTCAGGATCAACTTCCTGGGCCTGTTGAGCAATAATACCCCTACGGATTTCACGCTCCGGACCGTCGGACAAGTAGTTGAAATAAACAAATTCAAGCTTGCTAATATTATCTAACGCAACATCTGTGTCCATTTCACCGTGAACACGTTTGAAGTTAATATCAGATGTACCAGCAGCTTGAAGCGTTGTCCAAGGTCTATCTGTCTTAGACGCTTGCGCGTTACCGCTATTGTTAAAACGAATAAACCCCTGCGAGCTTGATGTCATCCAAAATTGGAATATTCGCTGCTGAGTATACGAAGATTGAAAACCCCCTCCGTTAGCGGGCGACCAAGTATTTGCCCCATCGGAATCAGTGTAAAAACCACTTGAACCATCTTCCGGTTTAAAAGTTCCAATTAGACCAACTCCGTAGTTCCCTTTAGTTACTAATTGTTGCCATTGTCCTTCTACTCCTGCTTCAAATGTGCGGAAGAAGGATTTACCTTTCCTTCCGCATATCTGGAAAGCATAGTTGCCGCTGAATCCAACATGTATACCACCATAAACCACATTGTTTTCTGGTGTGTTAACTTGTCCAGCAATCCCATAGAATTTATTGACGGTATTAATCTGACCGTTCCAATCTACTCCAGTAGAAGATAGCAAACCAGCGGGGGCGCTGAATGTCCCGTTGAGATTGAAGTTAAAGAATTGATGCGCAGTCCCACCCGTTGGATCGCGGACTATAATTTGACCAGCATTTTCACTTGCGCGAAACTCGCTGCCATATATTACGTCACCAACACGATAACGGCTATAAAAAGTAGCGTTGGATACAGATGTTCCATCTGCAATGACACCGTTACCAGCCGCAATGGTTCCACTGAAAGACACTTTAGGTGTGGTTAGACTTAACTCTTCACCCACAGACATTCCGTTAGATAAAACAATACGTTCCCCATTTCCGATATAATAATTACCTTCTGTCGTGGCCTGGTAAAAACCAACGCGGTTTAATGAAAAATCAAATAAGGTGTTTATAGCTACAGAATCCGTTGCAGGGTTAGCTGTACCCCACGCATAGGTTGTATTTTTATAAGTAAAGTTTGATGTTGGTACTGTTACTTCACAGAATGCAGGGACACGCAATTGAAGAGGGAAACCACGACCTTCAACATATATTGCAACGTATCTTTCCGCATCTTTAGATGAAGAAAGAATACATTTCATAGCAATTTCATTTCTTGCATAGTTGTTAAAGTAACCATAACCGCCGTCTTTTCGGTCGCTCCAACCACCACATCTAATAAATCCGTTAAAAGTGCAACAGTTCATTGGATCGTCACCAGCGGCAGAACGTGTCTTTATATCTATAAAAGCACCAGAAGCATATAAAGAGCTGTATGCCATATCGATGATAACTGGATAATACTTTCCAGCTTCCACGCCAGGAGGAGCGTTATAAGTTAACCAATCACCCCCACCTACAGACGGAATTTGAAGATTAGTCTTAGCGTCGGATATTGTTAAAGCACCAGTCCCTCCCCTATTAATAGGTAAAGGGATGAAGTTTTGAGCTTCCGCGTCATAAGCACCCCAAGTCTTGTTATTAGAAATTGTCATATATGCTTGACGAGACGGAGTATAAATAACCGTTTCGTTAGCACTTTGATAAAAACGATCTAACTGTAGATTAATCCTGGAATTTGGAGCGTCTGACAACTGCAAAGCATTACCAATAAAATTTCCATTGATTTGAAAATTACCATCAACGCTTAGACCAGCATATTTATTTGTTGCTGTGTCTGATTGAAGGTGTAAGGTTAACCACGCTTTATTGTCACCTCTTATTTCAGAATATATGCGGTAGCGGCATCTTTGAACTCCAGAGCTATTATTTAAATAACCGCTCACAATGCCGGAAGGCGCTTGTGCGGAGTCTGCTACTGTAACAAGATTAAGGTTTCTGAATTGAGGTGTATCGTTAGAACCAAGTCTTAAGTTTGTACGAGCATCCGCGTCAGTAGTTCCTCCTGTACCACCTTGAGCTATTGCTAGAGGTATGAAGCGTTTATTTTCATTATCATATGCTCCCCAAACTTTATTATTATCTATGAGGAGTTTTGCATTGCCTAATTGGTTTGTAAAATTAGTTTCTGCGTTTAGCTGGGTATATCTGTTGACAGTAGAATAGTTAACTTGCTTCCACCATGTAACACCAACGTCCTTAATCCATCTATAGCTATATATAGTCCCGGTCATGTCTCCAACAAAAACACCTATAAATCCAGGGGTTCCATCCATAGCGGAGACAAAACCGGCCAATGCGTTTTCTGAGGACGCGATATCCGGATAACCTACTGTACTAGACCGTAAAATCCGTATAAAACCCAAGAATGATGACGGATTGACTGTAATATCTGCAACATGTCTAGGCGCGGTAGTCAGACCAATAGATGCCTTCATACCGTTAGCGGTGTTTACAGCATTCTGTGCCGCAGCTTCTGCTTTAACGCGTTCTTGCTCGGATTTAGTTGCAGATGCAGCAGAAGCATTCTTAGCTGTCTCAGCTTGTGAAACTAAATCTTTAACCTGTGCAATAACTTCCGGAGTTAACTCTTCCGGTGCCCAGGAAGTTAAATAGTTATTCAGCGTACCTTCTTTACTGTCCGCGTAAATAGCAATTTCACCAGCTTTATAAGGCTCGCTACCTTGCGGACCGATAATAACCTTGTAATAGCCTGTTTGGACTGTAATATCATATGTTCCGGTTGCGCTTGTTTTAAAGATAGCTTCACTACCGGACAATACCAATAAGCTATTCCCTTTCGCTAAAAGCGCAACTGTAGCGTTGACAATTGGTTTATTTAAACCATCAACTAAAGTACCACGTAAACGAGTTGCCATAATATCTCCCACATTTATTTGACTTACTCAACACAACAAGTATATTAGAATTGAACCTTGACAACAACACAAAGGAGTCCCAATGAAACGCGCTTTAATTATGCTGGCATTAACTTTATCCCTCACTGCATGTGGTAACGGTTTAAATACTGGTAAACCTAATTCCGGCGTAATTCCAAAACCGTTAGATCGTGATGGTAACGGTTCTTTAATTTATGATACCGAAAAGCTTCCAATGACTGGACAATGGTGCCATGAGATTGATCATGAATACCGACGAATTGGTTCACCTTCAAACTGTGTAATTGATTATTGAAAATTAACCCCTCAAACGAGGGGTTAATTATTTATTACGACCAACTACCAGTTCCGCGAGTCATTAATATTACAGACGGACGCAAGTAACTCCCATAGACATTCGTATATTCCTCCTTAACGCTTATTGTTACCCTCGACGCTGTCTTTCCTTTCACTGCTAAAGGTATGGTTACATCCATAGCAGGCCCATTGGCAGCTCGCTCAATCCTCCTTGTTATTGATGTTCCACCTATGTTAGCAGTCACAATTATACGACTTGCCTGATTTGATGTATATGCGGTTAAACTATAACTTAATAACAACACAAAGTCTTTAGATAATGTTGAACCAGATGAGTCTTTGAAAGTTTTTGTCCAGGTTCTTGAACTTGTAGTTTGTGTGTTTGGTATTGCAGACTCAGCAATGACACACATATTCGCGACATCACCCACAAAACTGGTAGCTTCCACAGTACCCTTGAATTTACCGCTTGTTGCGTTCACTGTTCCTGTGAAAGATCCGTTGTTAGCGTATACCGTACCCCGTACCGTCACGTTGTTAAACTGAGCGCTACCGTTCTTGTTGATCATCCAACCCGCGCTATTGCTAGCGTAGTTTGTTGACTGAATCTGGTTTGAAATTTTAGCGCTGTCAATTGTACCATTTTCAATAAATGCAGCCTTCATGAACACTTGACCGTTCTTAACAGCAAATGCCAATTCTGCTACGCTGTTTGTCGGGTTATAGATAGCAAAGTTGTTAGCGCTCACCATGAAGTAAGATTGTACAGCACCGCCTGAACCTTCCATACCCAACTGGATACCAGCAACGTATTTTTGCCCTTTACTGTCAACCTGTACCTTAGCACCCCATTGCGCGTTAACATTACCTTCCAGATCTACGACTGCTTTACTTGTTTCCTGTACAGTGGCGCTGACTTGCTGAATAGTTTTACCTTGCGTATCAATTAATCGACCCTGTGCATCAATGAGTTGCCCCTGTTCGTTGATGGTAACACCCTGATCTTGAACAACGCCGTCCAAAGTAATAACGCTTTGCTGAACGTTGCTAACACTTTGACTTAAACGCTTTTCTGTGTCTACTACAGTTTGACTGAGTTGTGTAACACCGTCTTTAACACCTGTAATTTCAGCAGTAAGCTCTTTATAAGTCTCCGTCTTCTTGAACTCAGAATCAATCTGTGGCATTAAGTCTGTAGCTGTTGTGAAACACAATGCAGCAACCTCTACAAATGCAGACGATCCAAAAGCGTTAATAGTGCGAACATACCAGTAGTAAGTGTGGCCATTCTTCAAACCTTCTGAAGTCCATGTTGTACCCATACCTTTACGAGTCGCTTCGCGTTCCACAATATCTGTAGACACGGAAGACAATCTTGTTTCACCGGACGTCCAGAAATCATATTGCGTGCTAACGTTTGCAATATCCGCGGATTTAGGGATTAGACTTATTGCAAAGTAACCTTGTTGCACTTCAATAGACGTTGGAGGAGGTGGAGCTTGAATATTAAATTCCAGATACGCTTCCGGTGATACCGCCCCACTATAGGCTACCGCTTGAACATGTGCTGTATACGCGCCCCGCAGCAACCCAGTAACGCGAACGTTTTGGCCAGGGACTTGTGCGGTCCAAACCGTTGTACCTCCCTGTCGCACGGCTACGCGGTTATACGCTACCTGTCCAATATTGCTCCACGTTAAAACACCCTGCACAACATCGCTAATCTGCAATGCCTGATACTGAAGGTTTTGCGGTTGAGCAATAGCACCAGACGGGAGGTCTACCAGATCCGGGCGCTCCATTGGTTTACCAATAGCGTCGTCCCACATTTCCAGGAAGTCTTGACGAAGGACAAGATTAATCCCACCTTTAGGATCGAATGACCATTTAGTAACGCGCATCTCAACATTTTTCATTCCAATATTTGAAATTGTTACGTTAACATACATGCCCGGGCGGAATTTATACCCCTTCATGTTACATGGCACTTCAATTGTTCGACCAACACGCTTACGACGTAAAATAATATTAGCGAGCCGTTGCGCTTGATATTCACTTGTAACGAAGCGGAAATCCATGTCTTGCGTTATTTCGCCGCCATCTTTTTCCACCCATTCCTTAACCACAACTGGAGGAAAATCTGCTTCAGCGTATGTTTGCTTCGGGTCAACAAATGTACCTGTAATGGTATTGGTGCGTTCTTTATAAGATGTCTCAGGGATAATCTTAATGTCCCCAGCAATGCAGCTTTCATCCAGAGTCATGGTAGCTGGACCGTAATAAGCACCAACTAACAGACCGTGTTTACCACCAATATAGGTAAGCTCCCCGCCGCAAGCTTCAAGCATAGCATCAAGGATTTTGGCAGGTGCTTCATCCACTTCAAACTCACCGTTAATGCGGTAACGTCTTTCCGTAGTGTTATCTGCGTTAGTAACAAACTCATCGCAGATGTTAGCAGCTTCCTTGAATTGGTCCCAGTTGATATTCTCGTCCTTGCGCTTTAAATACGTGCGGAAATAATCAAGAATAACAAGAGCAGCATTATCGCTAAAGACAGTTTGACCGGAACGTGGGTCATAGACTCTACGTCCCTTTTTCAACACCTTGACGTTTGGCAAACCTGATGGGAATTTTTCAGCATCAAACTTTAAGCTTAAACGTAGCCATGCAATACCCTTGCCAATCATATCCTCCTTCCAGGAAGGACAATGTCTTAACATGAATGGGTCAACAGTCTGACGGTCGTTATGAAACTCCCAAGTAGCGTTTTCACCAAACCAATCAATTCCGTCATCACCCAACCAAATTGTTTCAATACCTTCCAATTTATGACTAGCAAGAACAACAACAAGATGCATCCATTCACCTTCATCTTGTTCTCCAGCTTCTTCCTCCGCAAATGCTAATAGTCCGGACGCTACGGTCGTGCCATATACAACAGAGCGTGACGCTGTAGCCGCACGCAGAACCTGTTTACGCTCTTGCTGCCCCTTGTAAGCATCAAAGTTCATATTTGGTGTCTTAGTTAAAAGAGCACCTGCCGCAGTTGCAGCAATACCGATAACGAGAGCGGTAGTAGCCGAAATAATACTAGCCGCAGCAGCAGCCGACGCACCTAAAGCTATCGCTGCTCCAATTATTGCTGGTGGCATTAGACCCTCCAAATATCCGTAATTTTGATCTTATTAAGCGGGAATGTTTCCACACCGTTCGGACCCATAGCCCATACATATCCAGTCCATAATATGCCAGCAGTTAAGCCCAATGCTCCCTCAAATGTAACCACATCGCCTCTTTGCGCATAGTTCTTGTTAACGCGTTCGCTCAGATATGTATCCAATAACAATGGAAGGTAAGCGGTTCCAACTCTTTCAATAGTGAACTTTTTACTTCCAAGCTCTGTACTATATTTTCCAGCGACTTGTTCGTAGATATTTGTTCCGTATTGCGCATCAACACATTTTGCCGCGAAGGTGCAGCAATCATTTTCACCCCAAGAAAAAGGAGTCGATGACAACTCCTTTACTGTGGTTAATAAACGTGTCTGCCAGCCTGGCAACTTACTCATAGGAGAACCCTGGCGCATCTTTTTTACTCCCCCAAAAGATTGAACGTTCAGCCATTTGTGCAATATATCTAAAGAAACGGTCGCCCGGATATAAACGCTGTTGACTTTCATCTGTATAGCGATCTGGTAAACCTTGTGACCAACGCTCAAACACGTTGGAAATAACATAACTCAATGCATTCTGTTGACCTGCTTGTAATGCGGTGTCTGTAATGAAACCTTCAAACAAAATATTAGCAGCAATGACGTTACCTTGATCGTTCATCACTGCAATATAGCAAACAACATTACGTCCGATAACTTCTTCGTTTAACGTCTCCCCAACAAGACTCATATCCAGACCGCTTAGCGCCATGGACATTGTGCTGGAGCTTGTGCTGTTTTCTTCTGTTACAGATCCTACGTCTCCAAGCGTACCAACGCCCAGGAACGTTTGACCGTTAATAACAACAACACCTGTCCCAGTATGTACACGCGTTACACCAGAAGGAAAGTCAATTTCCGCAGCAAGGACCAAACTAACGTTTGGCTGCTCCATTGCATTAAGAAGCGTATCACTGAAAGGGCTGAATAGCATTAGAACGCCTCCGAGAATTTTAAAGTAAATGAATTATTAAAAGCTGGTTGACGCTTAACCCCGTTAGTGTTTTCTGCTAAACGGAAAGCCCCTTGTGGTTTTTGAGTTTCGATTTTAGCCCCATTTGGTGGAATAGTCCTCAGCATTGGGGCAATATTTAAAATCACGTTACCAGAAGAATCGCTCCAAGCATCTTCGGTTATTAATTTTAATTCATTATTTACTGCGATGTAATCCCCTTCCCATAGAACCTTTCTGTTAGGAGTCCAACCTTTGGTTGATAAAGTTGTCCCTGTATTGTTTGCGCCATTAACCACAGGTGATCCAATCGGTGCACGACCCCAGCGACCAAAATCCTGAAGCATAATACGACCAGCTTTACCGTCAAGCTTAGCTAACGTTGATTCAAGCTTTCTGGATTGCCAGTCATTTAAATTGCTGAACGTTAATGTTGCTTCCCATCGTGACCCAGGATAGGACACAGTTTGTGAAGCCCCATTAAAGGGGCTTGTAAATTCAACAGAGTTTGAAACAAGATACCATTCCATCTCGGAAGGTCTAATTTCTTCGGGCCAAGTGAGCATATATTACCCCATTGCAGTTCTACGAATTGTTCCTCGGGATGCAAAGTCATTAAGAACTTTATTATATCCCTGCTCAGCGCCATCACGGGCTGCTTTTTGCATGGCTTGTGTGAGTGCTGCATCGCCATTTCCTTGCACCGTGATATACTGAACAATGCTAACACCACCGGACATATTCACGCCACCTTGTTGTGAAGCTTGGCTATCCAGGAAGCGATTTAACTTGTCATTAGACGGAGCATTAAGTACACGTTCGCCCTTATCCAGCAACCATGTACCTTCACGCGGAACGTTATCAATACCGTCGTGAGCCATACCAGCAATTGCTAAGCCACCCACAGTAGCTGCTGACGCATAGCCCATAGTTTTCACTATAGCTGCCATTGTTGCGCCCATTGTAGCACCGCCTTGCTGTGTACCCCATGCAAGCGCCGCGGATGCTGCCGTTTCCGTGTTAGCAAGGATTGACGGGATTTGCATTGCTTTCTGTGCTGCAAACATAGCTTTATAAAAGAAGTTCTGCTGGCTTACAGCCTGTGACAGTCCATCCATTATAATGCCTAAGGATTCCTGAGAAAAGGATATCATTCGGTTCATAAGAACTTTATCCAGATTTTCCCTTTCCATGCTTGCTTTCTTCAGGACTTGGGTTTTAGCATCTTCGTAAAGCTGATAGTAAGCTAAATCATCAGCTCGCTGTTTTGCATTAAGCTCTGCAATCTTTGTATTTTGCTCGTACGCGATTTTTTCATAGTCTGTCATACCTTCATCTAACAGACCCTGAGCAAACTTACGGTTCTTCTTACGCTCGTCCAGTTTCTTTTGAGCTTCTTCTGCATCGTAGATTGCAGCAGCAAGTCTAACAACTTCCTCTTTTTCCGCAGCCGTTGCAGACGCATTGAGCTTATTAAGTGCCACCGCTTGCGCTTTCGCTTTGGCGTTTTCCTTAACCCCTGTGGTTACTTCGTTAAGCTTGTTTCGTAAATCGTCAATAACCTTAGCGTTTTGTTGATGCGCCTTAATAGCGTCTTTTGTAGCTTTAGTCCGGTTTCTCTCTGCTTCTTCAAGATCGTAGTTTTTGCCAAGAGCTTGGGCTAAATCTTGAGCATATTTAACAAGCTCTTTAGCAGATTCGCTTGTTGCCTCTGAGCTAACGTCCTGACCCATAGCTACTTTGCGAATAAGACTTCCGTAGGTGTCTGCATCTTTGCCCAGAGTTTGATACAGCCCACTAAGGATTGCAGCCTGGCGAGCGTTACCAGCACCTTTAACCGTGTTGACGTCAATCTCACGGTTAACGTCACCTAACTGACCTTTAAAACGATCAAGCACTTTCTCGTCAATAAGCGGACCGGATTTGATATTAAGCACTGCTTTCATATCCGCTGCAAGCTGACGAGCTAACGGGATTATCTTCTCGATAGCAGGGCTTGTCATTTCTAAGACATTGTTGTAACGACGTTGAGCTTCTTCAGCACGTTCAGCAGCAAGCTTGACGTTATCCGTTGCAATTTGTAAATTCTTTTCAGCACTGGCTGTATCACGACCGGACGCAGCACGACGTTTTAATTGCGCTTCATAGAACTTCTGCGTTTCCGTTGCAGATTTAAGAGCAGTTTGCTCCCGCTTCATTTGCTCTTCAAGTTCGGGGAGAATTGCGCGAGCTTTAACTGCGTTAGCAGCTAACTGAGCTTCTGTCATCTGCATCAGTTTATCGCGTACAGTATCAACACTATCCGCAAACTGATTGTTTTCCGCACGACCAGCTTCCAGCGACGCTTTATAGGAGTAAATTGCACCCGCTGCCAGCATTGCTACACCAACAGGACCGCCAATTAACCCCATAGCACCGCGCAGCACGCTCATTGCTGTAGCGGCTCGGCTTGCCGCTGGTACAGTTGCATTAAGAGCAGCATTGAGCGCTTGCCGCGCTTGTACGTCCGCCATAATTGCCGCAGAATGCGCACGAGTAGCGTTAATAAGCGCAAGACGTGCACCTGCTTCCGCTGCCGTACCTTTAGCAACCGCTAATGACCCGCGAGCAACCTGTAACGCCGCAAGCGAAGCAGCACGATCCGCAGCCGCTTTCTGTGCAGTAACGCCAATAGAGCTTTGCATTACCGCAGTAGTTGCCGCAGTCTGTGCAGCTTCCATCTGAGATGCTTTTGCAGCAGCTATAGACGCTTTAGTCTTAGCAAGCATTGCGGTGATGATACGGGCGGTAATTACTGTGGCTAAAGCTGAACCAACCGTTACAACCGTTCCTAAGTTTCCGGATAATGCAACAAACGTCTGTCCCAATGCAGCAACCGCACCCTGAGTCTTTTGGGATTCGCCCATAAACTTAGTCAGGTTATTTGTTGCGACCGTCCATTGCTGGTTGAACGTTGGCATAGTGCGGCTAAATTCTTTATCAATTGTATCCGCAGCACCAGACAACGATTTGATAACCACATCGGCGGTTAACTTGCCACTGTAGGCCATTTCACGCAATTGTCCAATGGTAACACCTAACGCATCGGACATAATTTGCGTTAAGCGCGGGGCTTGTTCTGCAACAGAACGGAATTCATCCCCTCGCAGAACACCGGATGCCATTGCTTGCGAAAACTGAATAAGGGCAGCGCTTGCTTCATGTGATGTTGCACCGGAAACAATCATCGCTTTGTTGATTGTTTCAGTGATACGTCCAAGCTCCATACCCGTCATACCAGTATTCTTCATTGCACGCTGGAGACGGGAATATAGAGTTGCAGTTGCTTCCAAGCTTGTACGTGACCGCTGGGCAATATCAAACACGCGTTGCTGTGCATCCGCAACGGTTTCATTACCCGTACGAGCCAGTTCAAGTTTGTTGGTGAGGATAGTCCAGGAGTCCGATAGCGAAATAACACGGTTAATGGTGTCAACGCTGATCATTCCTACAATTGCAGCATCTAAACGACTTGTGACAGTTGCAAGTTCGTTAGATGTGTTAGACAATGTTTTATAGCTGGATGTGACACGTTGAGCGGAACGCTCCGCTGTGTCACCTGTACGCGCAAGGTTACGCAGCATGGAGTCCGCTGTGCTAATCCCTTTCGCGTCAACCCTGATTACTAGCGAAGCAGTTTCGGCCATTACCTTCTCCTTTTCCTTCTACCTTTATTCTGATTTTGCATTTGACTTTCCATGAGTTTAGCATTTTGTTCAGCTTCAGACACGCGCTTTTCAAGCCATAGCTGTCGCAGTATTTCGCATTCGTACGGTTGAAGATGTAAGCCCATTGTTACCTGATAGCTGTGCAATTCTGTATAGCTAAAATCCCCTCCAGTGTAAATGTCATCAAATAAAGTAGACAGGTATTCAAAGCAAATCGGTATTTCCTTTTCCCGATATTCTTTAAGCTTAGGTGGCGTCTTACCAGACTGTTCCTCAACCTTTTGCAGTTGCGATAATAAAGAAGATCCCCCGCCGGGGACTTTGCTATTTAGTTCCCATTGGAGGATCTTCTTATCAATTAACTGTCTGCGCGCTTTTAGAAAAAATTACTATCTTTGGCGGCAAATACGTTAAGATCTTCTCGAACAGTTGGGTTCTCCGTTAAGAACTCAAACACGTTGTCAACAGTTGGTGGCTCGTCAAAAGTCCAACCTGCTACAAGGTTACACAGTGAACGGGTAAGGATATCTTCCTTCATAGCATCCGTTACTTCACCGTCGTTACCCTGCATAAGCGCCAACAGTTGACGCTGTGCTTTCAGTTCAGCATCACGGTACTCTGTGCAGTAACGGCTACGAATGTAGAGTTTTTCGCCAGTGTCGCCTACACCAGGAATAACCACATTCATTGGCTTAGTGTTTGCCGGGTCGTTTGCCCGGCTCACAGTTTTAAAATCACGAAAGCTTTTAGCTACTGCAACTTTGGCTTTTTTGGTGTCGGTCATTTCTTATCCTTATGCTGCCGCTAGAACGCGGGTAATTTTGATGGAACTTGCGGTTGTTGGGTCCAGCAATCCGCGATAGCCCATATTAAGCATGATATCCCCTTCGCCGTCAATAGGACGCGGAGCTTCAGTGAATTTCACGCGAGGGATTTCCACAGTGTATTTTTGTTCCGGATTGCTTGGGTCGATCAGGTCAAACTTGATTGACGTTTCGACTTCATCCAGATACTTCGTACGAAGCTTGTTGTCCAGGAAGTACACGTTGGCTGTACCAGTTACAGCACGACGACCAGCAGACGGTTCAATGGAGAACTTAGAACCAACAACAAAGCGCGGCGCAATATCGTTTTCAACGGTAAGACCGATTTCCGTAATAACGCTGATCTCTTCGTCGTTTTCCAGCAAGCGACCGGAGAAACCATCCATCGGTGAAGTAGTTGTACGGTCTTTGATAGTTGCACCAGATGGGAGAGATTCTGCAATCTCCATCGAGCGACCAACAATACCGAATTCCACTGTGGTCATGTTTTCCGCAGACAATGAGAAAGTCATGCTATTAACTTCGCAACCACGATAAATTGTATATTTACCTGAAGGTAGATCTGCGTTATAGTCTACGAAAGTGAAGGACTGACGGATGATACCGCCTTTAAGGACGTTATCTTGCCACTCCCCACGAAGTGCAGCAGCAATAAGATCATCGAAGGTGCCAAAGGACATTTCGCCCGTTACTGTACCTTCAACACTGCGAGCGCCGAGGCGGAAGTCCGCAGTTTCAGCGTCATCGCGCAGTTCTTCAGATTCCAGCGTTGCAATATTAATGTCCAGACCGGAACTGGTCACACGGAACGGGGTAAACTTCGCGCTCGCTGGCGTAGTGTTGCTTACATCTTCTTTGACGTAGTAACACGAATAACGTGAACCTGTAGCCATATTTAGATCCTCTCTTACCTCGGCTCACGAGCCGACCAATAGATTGTGATAAAGTTAACGTCCCAGTTATCTTCAACCCCGCCTTTGGTAAAATCATTCAGCGAAGTTTGTCCACCTTGCGAAAAGTCTAAACTGACAATCCGTAACGTGTGGTCATCCGGGCACGGGATACGCAAGCCCAGTTTAAACTTTTTCCGAATAGAATCCAAGATTTGATTCTGCTTAGACGTTCCAGTGTTTAAAGGGCTATATACTGTGATTTGGTAGAAGCCTGGAATTTCATTCAGACCGTTATCGCCTAGCGTTGCTGCGTAAGTGGAAGCGGGAGCATTAATTGCCTTTAACCACATCTGGTTGGCTTTAGGTGTAAACTTCTTATTCTTCCACGCTATACCAATATCCGGTCCAACTGCTTCGCGTAGCATCTTATTAAATGCATCATTAATGAAATCGTATCCAAGCATTATAGTTTTCCTTCTGCTATAGCTTGACGTATCAACATTGGAAGCTTCGCTACGTTAATACGAACCATAC
>ERZ1034925.70-NODE-70-length-60034-cov-44.541423_pt1 | contig 60034 bp, 38 predicted proteins | sample MGYA00520687_ERZ1034925 | MGnify/ENA primary metagenome ERZ1034925 (study PRJEB33766, sample SAMN09781758) | gut metagenome | biome: gut microbiome | host: Homo sapiens | place: Madagascar | study: EMG produced TPA metagenomics assembly of the PRJNA485056 data set... | reverse complement strand
GGCGCGCCCAAGCGCGCCAACCACGCACTACCTTCTATCCTCTTCTCCCTACTCCCTACTTCATCTTGTCACCGCCCCAGACGTCCACGCCCGGATACCAGTAGTAGTCGGTGACGATGTATCTCTGTCCTGCGTCGGGGTTGTCCTTGAGGGCCTTGTCAAGTGGCACGGACTCCACATGTCCGTCGGTGAAGGACATGTTCATTGCACGGCCGTGGCGGAAGTATTCCGCGCCCTTGGCCTGGTTGTACCAGATGCCCCTGGGGCCGGTGAGGTTGGTGGTGGAGTTGTCGGCGCCGGGCCAGCGTGAGCCGTCAACCAGGTTGACATGGATCGAGGAGTACTTGATGGAGCTGACGCGGTGCCAGCCTGTGCCAGTGAACCAGCCGGCCTCGTACTCTGCGCCGTGGAAGAAGTGGCCATACCACGCAGCCTTCATCTGGGTGTAGCTCATGCCGACATTTGCCTGGTAGCCGAGGTTGCCGCAAAGGCGGTCGCTGGTGGGGCAGCTGGGGCAGAGGGTGACCTTGTGCCAGCTGGACTTGTCAGCCTCGGAGCCTGTGTCAAGAGAGTTGGCGTAGGGATCCTTGTCAACCCACTCCTTGCCGCTCATGGGGCAGCCGGGAATGATCGGATTCTGGGTGAACCAGGTGAACTGGCTCTCTCTGGGCAGGCACCAACTTGATGCAATCCAAGGGCGCAGGTCGTCAGGCGACGTGCCCTGGGCATTGTATCCCACTGGCGGCAGGTAGTCGTCATTGTCGTTGGCGTAGAGCAGGTTGCCAAGCTGGAGCTGCTTCAGGTTGTTGGTGCAGCTGATGGCGCGGGCCTTCTCACGGGCCTTGGAGAGGGCGGGCAGCAGCATGGAGGCCAGGATTGCGATGATCGCAATCACCACCAGCAGTTCGATAAGGGTGAATGTCTTCTTCATTTGTGAATCTCATATTTGGGTTGCAGGGGGGATGTGGATGAAAAACAGATGTGACCCCCGGTACATCGCAAATTATATGCAAATCCCGCAAAATATCAAGCCGCCTTCAGAAAAACTTTTCCTTGAAGTTGTAAGTATCTATATATCAAGTAGTTATAAACAATCGCCTACCTGAATACCGCCCCAAGTTTCTTTCCCAGGAGCGACGCCACCAGGAGGAAGGAGGCTCCAAGGAAAAGCATCGTCCACAATCCAAGCGCCGCCGCCACGGAGGCGCCTTCCCCGAGGAATGTGGACAGGTCGTAGATTGCCTTTGTGATGGGATAGAATGCGGCCTTTTGCGCCAGCAGCAGGGAATCGGAGACCTCCAGCATCGAGAAGCTGAATGTAAGGATTGCCCCTGCCAGGAGATTTGCGGAGACCAGCGGGACTGTAATCCGCCGGAAGACGGTGTGTGGGCGCGCTCCCAATGAGGCGGCGGCCTCCTCGAATGAGACCGAGGTCTGCTGAAGCCCCGCCACCGCCGACCGCACCACGTAGGGTATTCGGCGAATGGCGTAGGAAATCACCAGCAGAATCGTCGGGTTCTCCACTGGATTGAGGAAGTGGAAGAAGCGCCCGCGCTGCGTCATTGCAAGATAGCCGAACGCCACCACGAGGCCCGGCACCGCCAGCGGAAGCATCGCCAGGGTGTCAAGAAGCCACGCCCCCGAATGGCGCCCCCGCACGACTGCCCAGGCGATGAAGACCCCCAGGAGCATTGCCACCACCAGCGCAAACGAACAATAACGCAGGCTGTTGACGATGCTGGGGACGGTCAGGCTGTGCCCGAGCGCGGCCTGGATGTGTTCGAGGGTTCCATGGATTGGGATGACGCTTCGATACCATCCCTTTCCCGCGGCCAGCCCCAGCACTCCCAGGTGGGGAAGTATGCCCGCCAGGGCGACGAATGCGAAGAAGCCCCCGGCAAGGAGGTTCTTCCAGCCGGCCAGTGGAATTGCCTGGGAGGAGCGTGCCGCCTTGCCCGACATCGCGTATGCGTCCTTCCCGAATCGCAGCTTTGCGGCAAGATACGCGATTGCGACTGCGCTCATCATCACCACCACCAGCGCGTATGGCATGGGATTGTGACCCATCTCGCTTATCCCAAGGAATATCTGGACTGGGGTGACCCGCTCGAAGTTGAACATGAGCGGCGTCCCAAGTTCCGTGAAGGACCAGATGAAGACCAGGGTGCATCCCGCGAAGAGGCCCGGCCTTATGAGGGGCAGGGTGATTTTGCGGAAGCGCCTGAATCCCGTGCATCCGTAGTCGGCTGCCGCCTCCAGCAGCGATGGGTCGACGTTTGCGAATGCGGCCGTGAGGTTCAGATAGAGGATTGGGAAGAGGTGCAGCGCCTCCAGCAGGATGACTGCCCCAAGCTGCCCCGCCAGCCAGTCGGGCTCGTTCCCCGCGGAGACCGCCCCGATGTTCACAAGTACCTGGTTCAGCGCGCCGTATCGACCGAAGACACACTGCATTCCAAGGGCCCCTACGAATGGCGCAAGAATCATCGGCATGAGGAGCATTCCGCTCCACAGCTTCTTTCCCCAGAAGAGATACCTGTCCCCAAGCCACGCAAGAGGCATGGCAATCAGCAGCGACAGGAGGGTCGTCCCGCCCGCGATTATGAAGGAGTTCGCCAGCCCGGCGCGGTAGAGCGGATTCCTGAAGGTCTCCAGGATGTAGAATGCGGTGGGCCGCCCGCTCCCGTCAGTCAGCCCTCCCCGCAGAATCTGCCATACGGGAAAGAGGAAGAAGGCTCCGAAGAATACCAGTATCGTAGCCAGAAAAAGATAGTAGAGGGTGCGTCGCATCAGGCAAGTCCAAGACAAGAACATACAGGGGTAGAAGACCTGGCGCCCGCGCGGAAGGCGCAGGGCAGGCGCACTCGCACGCAATTTCCTCGCGCAAGGAACGCTAATCCACGGATTCGGGCTTATTTTATCCCGTTCATTGTCAGGCAATGCCTTAATGTAATTTCCACTGAGTTCCCATATTATGACGAAAATCGGCTTTTTCAGCGATGTCCACGGCAACCTGGAGGCACTGACTGCCATCCTGGCACGCCTCGACAAGCTGTCATGCGACCTCCTGGTATGCCTGGGAGATGTCGTCGGATACGGCGCAAACCCCGCCGAATGCATCCAAATCATCCGGGAAAGGGATATCCCATGCGTAATGGGAAACCATGACGAATATGTCTCCTCATTCATCGAACCCGAAACCTCAAAACTCCGCCCGGAAATCCTGAAGTCCATCGAGTGGACTCAAAAACAACTCTCACTGGATGACATCAAGTGGCTCGCGGAACTCCCCATGAGACTCCAGCTCGGGGACGAAATCGTCGCGCTGCACTCCTCCTTCGCACGCCCCAAGTGGTCATACTGCCTTGACGAGGAGACCTTCGCGGCCAATTTCGCGCATCAGGACTGCAACCTCGCATTCTGCGGACACTCCCATACGCCCCTCATCGGGATCGACATGCCAGGCCATCTGCCATTCGTCGATTTCATCAGGCCATACGCAATCCCCGCCGACCGCAAGGTCATGGTGAATGTCGGAAGCGTCGGCCAGCCCCGCGACCGCGACCCAAGGGCCTGCGCCTGCATCTACCAGCTCGAGACACGCGAAATCGAGACAATCCGCGAACCCTACGACATCGTCACCGCGCAGAACAAGATATACATGGCCAGGCTGCCAGACCGCTTCGGGCTACGGCTCGCATCAGGCAAGTAGAAGATGCCCGACCCACCGAAAGACATCCAATGCAACAACGCCCTCGACGAGGTGATGGCAAGCCTCAGGAAACTGGAGGACCTCAATCCAGACCTCTCCGGAAGGGAGCTGGAAAGGCTTGACGCACTCGCGCACGCCTGCAATGGCGACGGAGACTTCGACACGGTGGCGGAACAGGTCAGAAAGCTCGTGGATTTGTACCTGGGTACGCCGACTATACAGGTCGGAAAGGAAATCCTCAAGGAGTACTTCCATGCACTGGAACAGACCGCGGGAAGGCTCCTCGCTTCCGGGGAAATCGCCGCACTCCCCCAAAACGGCGACAGGGAGGACGGAAGTTTCTCAAAGGCACTGGTCCTGTACAGCACCTTCGACTACGGAGCCGTCGATAGATGCAAAATCCTCAGCCAGGCACAAATCCCCGAAACCCTCACCAGGGCCGCAGACGCATTCCGACGACGGGTCGATGTGGTGGACGCGGCGTTCGGAATCGGTTTCCGAATCCTCAGGCAGATGGACGACGCACGCTTCCAGGCATGGGCCGCCGGATATCTCGAGGAAAACAAGGGCGCACTCGCACCAGAGGTCATCAGGGACCTCCTCTGGGAATTGAGGGCCTCCGACAATGTCACGCCACAACTCAGGGAATGGCTCTTCAGATGGTGCGGCGACGAGGCGCTCCTCGAAGACTGGCCACTCGTCGTCAGGCACGCGGACAGGCTCGCGGACAGGCTGTTCCTGAAACGCTGGGCCGAAGGATGCAAACGGCCCGGGAACGCATCCCTCGCACATCTGAAGCTGCTCGTCTCAACAGGACAGGTCGGAGATGAACGGCTCCTGGCATGGATTGAAAACACACTCCTAAACTTCGGAAGTTCTATCGAAAGGTTCATCTCCCTCGACCGGGAAATCGCCCCCGAAGACGAGGAGTGGGCACACGGCGCACTCGTCGCAGAGCTCCGGAATCTGGAGGCCACATACCAGCCCATCATCGCACTCTCAGACCATCTGCTGGCCGCCCCGGACGGCGCCGCAAAACTCGCAATGGCCTTCCTCGGAGTGGTCGGACAGGGACTCAAGGAGTGGGAGGAGACGGTCATGAATCTCTCGGAAAAGGTTATCAGGCGCTCTTTCCTCGTGGACCTGAAGGAGGGACGAACCCCGCTGGAGACTATCCGACAGTTCACTTTCGGAGACCCAATCGCATTCGCACTGATCTCAAATGAACTGGACCTCCTTACACAGCAGTTCGACTCCATCGCACAACGAGAGGTGGTCGTGAAGAAACTCGCAATCTACTACGCAAGCTACCGAAGGGCGCCAATGCTCGGACAGGAGGTGGCAAGAAGATACAGGCACTTCGCAAGAATCCTCCACGAGGACTTCCTGGCGACACACCTCACACCCGAAGAACTGGAGGGATTCCAAAAGACCGGGTTCCTCCAGGAACTCTATTCAATGGGCTCCAGGGCTAAACGGTTCCTGGACCATAGAAGGGCACTGGAAATGTCCGTCGAGGAAATGGTCGCGTCCCAAATCGAATTCGTGGCGGAAACACGGATACGACGGCTGGGGACATTGCGCCGTATATTGTCATAACTATCTGGAAATAAAGATGTTATGTATGAAATTGACTTTGCGCCGATAATCCCGGCATGGTGCATCGCCACAGCGACGCTGGCTCTCGCAGGACTCGCGGTCGCCGCTTTCCGGGCACAGGCCGCGACAATCTCGACGCCACGCAGGGCACTGCTGCTCACGCTCCGGCTCGCCGCTTTCCTGCTAGTCGCAGCATGGCTCCTGGCACCGGTGCGCCGAATCGAATCCCCAAGGCCCGACGCATCACGCATCGCAATCCTCCTGGATTCCTCGGCCTCAATGGGCGTCCTCAAGGACTGCAATGCGTCGGATGGACGACGCATCACGCGCTGGGAGGCGGCTGTCGAAATGCTCGAAGCCTCCGAAACGCCCGCCTCGCCCCTCGACACATGGCTCTTCGCAGGACGAGGCGAGGCGCTCGCCGAATGGAGAAACACCCCGGAGTTCCCAAGACTCCCCGGGGAGACTGACATCGGAAGCGCACTGGATGCACTGCGACGCGAAAACGCCCGCCCCGGAGCCCTCCCAATCCGCTCGGCCATCCTCATCTCCGATGGACGGGACTGGGGAGGCTCCGCCACCGACGCCGCAAAAAGACTCGCCGCCGAAGGCATCCCCGTCTCGACACGCCCCCTCGGAAGCCCACTCTCCGGCGGAGACCTCTCGGTCGCATTCGCGCCAAATACACCGGACTCCATCCCACTCAACGAAACCGGCCAGGCACAAATCCTGGTGGCAAGCTCATTCCCCGATACCCGAAACGCCAGGGTCTCCCTTGAGGACGAGGCAGGACGCATTCTTGCCCAGCACCCAATCTCCGTCCCGCCAAATGCCTCCGCCACAACCACGCTGGAGATTCCCGCCGCCGCAATTCCAGGCGAGAGACTCCTCGTCGCACGAATCACCCCCCCGGAGGAGGATGCACGACCCGAAAACGACGCGGCATTCCATGTCCTCGAGGACGCACGACCCGGAAAGTGCCGCCTCCTCTATCTTGCCGCCAACCCGGACTGGGAGTGGAGGTTTCTCAGGAAGTCATTCGCCGAGTGCCCGGAGATGGAGGCCGCGGCAATCATACGGGTCGGTCTCCCGGATGACAAAAACGAGGCGCTCTCCCCCGACTGGCGCCCAAATGTCCGCTTCTTCCAACTGAACTGCACCGCCGACGGATTCCCGGACACACTCCAGGCATACGCCGACTTCGACCTGGCAATCGTTCCATGCCAGACCGCGGCGGAGTTCACGCCCCAACAGCAGGAGGCACTCGCCGGCTTCGTCGAACGGCAGGGCGGCGGACTGCTCTGGATTGGCGACCCGTCCACACTGCCGGAAACCCTCGCACGCCTCGTCCCCGGACGCGCCTTCGAATCCACGCGTGCCGGATTCACAACCGCCGCCAGCCTCGCCTCCGAGGAGCTCGTCTTCGAAGGACTCTTCCAGACACCAGCGAAACTCCCCCCGGGAACCCCGTATCTCTTCTGCAGACAACCCGCAAGAACCGCACGGCGCGTCCTGGAAGACCAAAGGGGAAACCCAATCCTCGTCGTCCAGGGAAACTACGGCGCAGGAAGGGTGGCGTGGTCGGGACTCACGGAAAGCTGGCACTGGGCATTCTCCGCCGACAATCCAGCCGGCAACGCACTCCACAGGTCCTTCTGGAGGCAGCTCGCAGGATGGCTCGGGGAAAACCGGCAGCCACAGCTGGAACTCGAAATCCCGGAGGGCGGGTTAAATGCGTCCCAGGAGAATGCCGTCGCATTGCGCATCCTCGGACCTGACTTCAGGCCAGCCGCCGCGCCACAGACCAGGCTCGATGTCAAATTCTCCGACGGAACCACCGCAACGCCTCCACTCCTCCCGGACCCCGATGAACTCGGACGCTTCACCGCACGAATCACACCACCCGCACCAGGAGCCGCAAAACTCAAATTCAGCGTCCGGACAACACCGGCGGCGGCAGAACCCATCACACTCGAAAAGTGGTTGCCGGTCAACCCACACGGAAAGGAGCTTGAAAATCTTGCACCCGACTACGAACTGCTCAGGGATATCGCCAGAATCACAGGGGGAGCCAACATCGGCGAACCAACAATCCCATGGAATAGCCTCCCCGCATCCCATGATACACCATGCGAAATTATAGAACGACGGCTCATGGACAGCCCGATAATCCTGGTCGCCGCAATACTCGCACTCCTCGTAGAATACACACTCCGACGACGGCTCGGACAGGCGTGACAAAAACGCCAGGCACCCGCCCACACATCCGTCAAACGGACAGAACCGCGTCGCGGCGGTCTCCACATCGACACCGGGTCGCCCCCAGGCGGTTCACGACAGTCAGCGAGCCGGGGAGGAGTTGTGGAAATGGGAATCAGCCTTGCGGGGAACAATGCGATTTCAGGAACTCCGCAATCGCCGGCTTCTCCATCCGCCCCGATGCGACCTGGAGAACCATCTCCGTGAATTCCTCATCCCCTGCCGTAAACTCATAGCCGTTGACATCGAGAAACACCACGGCGGCCATTGCGCCTGTGCGCTTGTTTCCATCCAGAAACGGATGGTTCTGGACAATGTGAAACAGGTATGCGGCGGCCATTTCGAAAATGTCCTTGTGAAGGACAATGCCCCCGTAGCATACCTCGGGCATAGCTACTGCCGACTTGAGAAGCCCGATGTCCCGCGTGCCAGGCATACCACCGAAATGCTCCAATTGGTAGAAGTGGATGTCAAACACTTCAGCCAATGTCAGGAACTGAACCCTCATTTGGCAAGTTCCTCGAAGGTCTTCCTGTAACGCTTGCCAATGCGCTCGATGGAGGCACGGGTGGCTGCCGGACGGCTCTTGTCCTTGACAGGCGTGAGTATCAGTGCGGTGCCGTCCGTGGTGATGTCGAAGACGGTTTCAAGGTCGGCATTGAGAAGCTCGAGAATGGGGCGTTCAATGACAAGGGCGGCGCTGTTGCCGTGGCGTGTAAGTGTCTTGAGCATGGCGAGGTCCTCCACTGGCTTTTGGTTATTACAATGTTATGACAATAATGTAACAAATATCCGCAAAACGGCAAGACGGAATAATGGAGAGGATGGAATTCCTGACCAGGTGGATGGATTGCCAGGCACCCGTCCCCACATCCGTCAGACGGACAGAACCGCGTCGCCATGGCAGGATATTAGCCGTGGACGGAGGAAGCGCCGCCAGGCGCAAACGCAGCCCACGACGGAAGGATCTGGCTCAGGCCGACTGCTTCCTACTCCAGGAGCCTGATTCCCGGGGTGGCATCCACTGTGAGTTCCGGCACGCCGTCCTTCTTGTGCCATTCCACCGAGACGCGCCCATGGGGCGTGGTCAGCGTTGCGGCAAACCTCTCCAATTCGTCCGGATATGCGGGGCGCACCTTCAGGATCCCCGTGGCGGCGAACTCCTCATCCAGCCGCAGCCCGCCAAGATACTCGAATGCGAAGGCGACAAAATCCCCGAACATGATGTGGTTCTGCGAGGCCGAACCCTCCCAGTTTTCCCACAGCGTGGTCGCGCCGCGACGCAGCCAGTTCACCCACCCCGGATAATTCGGCTGCGTGAGCAGTTTCCAGGCGTGGTTGACATATCCGTTGGCGGCCAGCGCACGTGGCACGTGCTTTGCGCCCACAATGCCGAATTGCGCAGTGAAGTCCGACGCCGCAACGGTTCGCGCCAGTTCCCTGGCCGTCTCCACCCGCTCGGTCTCGCCTGATGTCAACCCAAGTTCCAGCGCCATGGCCAACTCCGTCGGCGTCCCGCCTCCCCAGCGTCCGGGCGCGGGATGGAACTGCCGGCGCACTGCGTCCTTCACCTTCGCGGAGAGGCAATCCAGCTCCACCCCATCCCCCGATGCTCCCAGAATCCTGGCGATGCGCGCGGCAATTTCAAGGATTCGTGCATAGTATGCAGTGGAGGCGAAGCGGCAGTCCACATTCCCACTGATATTCCCGGGCGAACACCAGTCCGCCAGACCGAAGTTAATCAGGCCGTCCCGTTGTGTCCTGCTCGTCAAATACGAGAAATAGCGCAGCATGTTCGGATAGTAGCGGCGCAGGACCTGCTTGTCACCCGTATGCAGGTATATCTCGTATGGAATCAGGACCAGCGCGCTGTCCCAGACGGGGCCGCTGGCGTTGTTGAATCCCCAGCCGCCTGTAGGCGCAATCGAGGCCACCTGGCCATCCGGACGCTGCGCATCGCAGATTATGTCCAGCCAATGGCAGTAATTTGCCGCCGCGTCGAAAAGGTACAGCCCCGTCGCCGCCGCCAGCTGCGCATCTCCCGTCCACCCGTTTTTTTCCCTGTGGGGGCAGTCGGTCGGAATCCCCGTGAAATTGCCCAGGAACGAGTTCACCGCGCATTCCGTAAGGCGGGAGAAGTCGGCGTCGGAACAACGGTATTCGCCAATCCGGCGCATGTCCGAAGCCACAAATTCGGCACGGATGCCGCGCAGACGCCCCGCACCCTTCCAGGAAACCAGCGCATACCGGAATCCATGGTAGGTGAAACGGGGATGCCACGACTCAACACCCTTCCCTGCCGCTACATAATGGTCGGTCTGAAACTCCCCCGAAAGGATGTAGTCGTCAAGATGCTTGACACAAGGCTCCTCCGGAAGGCCGTCCACACCCGTCGCCTCCCAATGGCGAATCACAAATTCAGCGCCCGCCTCGGCCTCCACCTCGATTTCACACCAGCCCGTCAGGTTTTCGCCAAAGTCGGCGATGACAACCCCGTCCCTTTCCGTCAACGACACGGGGTCGATGCGCCTAATCACCCGGCATGGAGGCGCGGTCTCCGCCTCAAGAACACCGCCGGGAGGCGCCACCAGGTAGGCGGCTTCCCAGCCGGAGTCGTCAAAGCCATTGCACATCCAGCCATCAGGCTCCATGGTGGCGTCATACCACTCGCCGTTGCGCAACCCGTCGAAACGGATTCCACCAGTGGAGACCTTCCAGCTCTCGTCAGATGTCAGGAGCATACGCCCGTCAACCTCCAACTCCAGCCATAGCTTCGGAGCATCGCGCCAGGACGCCTTGTCAAAGTGCCAGACCTCCGCGGTATGCGCATTGTACCAGCCGTTGCCAAGACGCGCGGCAAGCGTGTGACGGCCAGGAGTCAACTTCCCCGAAAGGTCGAAGACCTGAAAACCGGCACGGCGATCGTAAATGCTTACCGTAGGCGACAATACCGCGTCCCCAAGCTTCTCCCCGTCAAGATAAAGCTCCCCATACCCAAGACCGCAAAAACGGATCTGCGAATGCACCGGCGCTACATCAACGGTGAACTCACGACGAAAACAGGGGGCGGGAAAAACCGGACTGCGCCAGGTAATGCCCGTGGCACACTTGCGGCCAATGAAATGGGCCCTGCGAAACAACGACACCATCTCACCATCAACAAGGGAATTGACAGATTGCATTGATGCTCTCCTGAAGAATGAACCATAAGACGAATTGGCATGGCGGCACTGCGCCACACAAAGTCGTAACATACTGCTATGCAAGCAGTTATGTAGAAACAACCAGTTCGCCGGGATGCAGAATGGCCGACACCGCGGTCGCAGCACACGAAATACCTGACATGCCTCAAACGGGACTTCTCAACCCTGTGGATGATTTGCTGCCTGGAAACTCCGCACCCCGTCGAAATCCTGCACCTAAAATACCGCATCCATTGGGGTCTTCAAGCACAAGATATCTGAAACCTTATTCCGTTGCAACTGGAAATGCAAAACGCACGCGTTTCGTGCGTTGAATCGTGCAAACCGAGGGTGTGCGCTTAATCGCACGACACCCTTGGCGAAACGGCTGGCGAAGCTCCTCATTATTGATGTCGCCCCTTGCCTGTCGCCAGGTTAATTATCAACCCGGCAGGCAACCCCTTCACATTACCCCCTCTCGCCCGCCGGCATCGCTCCCATCCACTGAAGGAAGTTGATGCCTGTTTGTGCTCAATTACCCCCGAAAGTGAGAAGGACGGAGTGGGCAAGCTGGGCGTTTGCCATAAACGCGAAGGAAGCCTGGTATAGTCCTCTGGCAACCAGCACCCGTAACCGTCTTCAAGATACAACTACTTGTTATACAAGGAGTTGTCTTCACTTCCACAAAGATTATGAAAGCGTTCCTGCCATTTGCGGATGACCCGCTTCTCGTATGTCTCCACGCCGTCTCTTGGAATCACGAGTGTCTCCTGTCGGGCGTAATGACGTTGCCGCCAGCTTGATATTGGGCGCAGAACGCCGCCTATGGAAAGCAGGAGCACCACAAGAAGACATGCCATGTTGAGTGAACGCGAAGCCTGGAATGCATTATGATTCCCGGCTCCTATGGAATGCATCCATCTCGCCATGAGATAACGGCAATACGCGGCGTAGCCCAATGGCCAGACGACGCACAAAAAGACACAGGGAGCCACATGTATGGGGCGAAATCCAGGAGCGTCATTCCCCGCAATAAAAAATAGCGCCACGATATAAATCAGAGCCGGGAGCAGAATGCCCTTCAGGAGAAGCGCAGCGTATGCAGTCTTCGGCAAAATGAAAAGGAATGGATGCCGACCGCCAATACGCAGAAATAATGCATGAAGAGAAAACAAGACGATTGCAACGAGCAGCACCAGACAGGACAGGCCGATGGCCATGGAGTCGAATGCCGCCACCTCAAGTTTCCGTTCTGTCGACCATTCGGCGACATTGTCGCCTCCTTCAGAATACGGCGGGACAATTCTTGACAGCAGACCTCCTGCCGACCTGAGGGAGAGCGTGGAGTGGACACGCATGGAATCCTGCATCTCCTTGTCAATATCTTCACCTGCCTGCAAGACGGAGGTTTCGTATGCCATGCCAAGGCGCTTGGCGCACATTAGGAAGGTCTTCACCTGCCTTTTGCCTGCCAGAATGTCCACCATACTCGCGCCTTCCCTTTCGACAAACTGGGGAATAAAGACGCGCCAACTCCTGAGAAGCTCCTGCGCCTTGGCATTGTCACCCTCACTGTGGAGAAAGTCACAATACAGCGCTACTCCCCTTGCAATGTTCGTGCTTACGACCGGGAGAGGGGTTCTTTCCCTTGAGGCGACTTCAATAAGATGCAGGCCGCCGAGCAGGTCATCCTGGACCTTGAGCATTCCACGAATTCTATTCTGCAATTCAACGCCGTAGTTCCTCACGATGCCCTTGAGAAGCGCCCGCCTGTAGATTGCCATCGCTTCGTCCAGTTTGGCAGGATCCTTGATTAAGTCTTCTTCAGGGGATTGCCTTACTGGCAATGCGCAGGACTCCCGAATAAGCATCTCGCACTCCAGGTAGTCGTAAAGCGAATTCCCCGGATCGATCCCCCTGCCAGTTGCCAGGACGCCCGTCAACTGACCGGGAGCAGAGTTGCCACAATGCGACAATTCCTGCGCATACAAGGCGCAAATCATGACATCACCCCGATTGGATGCATACAGTTGGGAAAGCACCTCAATGCGACCGTCCTCCGAAAGATTCCCAAAGTAATAATCGAAAAGGAGCTGTTCGCCATCGGACAATGTCCGTGTCCTCAATCCGAGCCCCATGAAATCATCACGATACGACATGCCGAACACCTCGGGATTCGCCCACCTGAGAAGGATGACATTTGAGATGATACTTCTTATGTCTATGCAGAGAATCACCCCAATGACAAGCAGCGGCAGGGCAAGCCACCTGACGGCACGCCGTATGCGGGCGTGTCGTGAAAGCCTCCCTGCATTGCTTTCCGCAAGTTGGCTCGACAGCTCCTCTGGATTGCCAAAGCGACGCATGGCATTCTTCATGGCCTGCTCATCCGAAACACTTGTCCGTTCCTCCTCAAAAGCATCCTCAAGGTGACCAAGCAGTTCATGCTCAACCTGCTGGCATAATTCCGTGTCATCGGACAAGGACTTGGAGCACAGCCTTGAATACTCTCTCAATCCGTCATGAAAGCCACTGTCCATTGCATTATCCCCCTTGGAAAAAGAACGCATTCCGTAACCTACGCCTGGGGCGCTGGCTGAAGCAACGTTGACAACACCGCGCAGAATTCTCGCGTGGACGCCGTACGCGCCACAGCCGACTCGCGCCCCATGCCTGTAAGTGTGTAGTAGCGCCGCATCTTGCCGCTGCCCTCACGTGAATAGGATCTGACAAGCCCGTCGCTCTCCAGTTTGTGAAGGCATGGATACAGCGAGCCCTCACGCCATTCAAAGTAGCCGTTGCTTCTCTCGTTCACGGTCTTTATCATCTCGTAACCATACATGTCATGCTCTGAAAGGAGCTTCAGTATCACAACCTCGACCGATCCACGCATCAATTCCCTGCTCTCTGACATCCTGACTGCCTCCTTCGTCGCTTGATACTCCCTCTCCAACAAATTACATCGATTGCCTATGTAGGCAATACTAATATACATAGAAAATCTATGCATGCAAGACTTCGCGCCCAAAAGGCAACCAGAGCGTTTAGACATGCAAAGGTGTTTCTGGGAATATGGCAATCCCCTTTTCCCGTCTTACTGTATTTCCTTGTCTTCCCTCGATGGGGGGCGGTTATTTTCACTTTACTCACAAATAACTCTAGTTTAACATGTTATATCCACATAGAGAGGCCAATGAAATGCAAGCCATTCCTGTGATTCTACATACCGACATAGGCACTGACATTGACGATTCATGGGCTCTTTTGATGATGCTCAACCAGCCTCAGTTCAAGGTGCTTCAAATCCTCGTGGATACGGGCGACACAAAGGCCAGGGCCGCAATCGCCGCAAGGATGTTGCAATGCGCAGGGCATTCTGAAATAGAGATTGGGCTTGGCATTTCCGACACAGACAAACGCTGCCCGATTACACTGGCCAACTGGATGAGGGACTATTCCCTGGAGAATTACGATGGCAGGATAGTCGAGGATGGCATTGACCGCATGATAGAATTGATTCGGGAATCCCCGGAGCCTGTGACTCTCATCAGCATATCGCCTCCTCCTGCATTGGCAGAGGCATTGCGCCGTGCGCCGGATATTGTCCGCAACGTCCATCTCGTAGGCATGTTTGGAAGCGTCCACAAGGGATATGGCGGCGGGGCTCCATCCATCGAGTACAATGTCGTGAAAGACCTTAAGGCAACGCAGACGCTGCTTGGCGCGCCCTGGCTAAGCGTGACAATTACCCCGCTTGACACCTGTGGCATAGTCCGTCTCACTGAAGATGAGTATTCCGAGATTTCCTCGCATGACGAACCGTCAGTCAAACTCCTAATCGAAAGCTTCGACGCCTGGAAGGATTACAACAAAAATAGCGATGAATTTCCGGGAGTCAGCTCCATACTCTATGATACCGTCGCCGTTCACTTGGCGAGTTCCCGCGAATTCCTTAAGATGGAATCCCTAAAAATACGCGTTAACGACGAAGGCTATACAGTCATCGACAATGATGCAGGCATGTCTATTGATTGTGCCCTTGAATGGACAAACTTAAAGGCATATCGCAGACTTATGTTAAATGCTATAATGGGGAAATAATACACTCCATGCAGCTGCTTCCTCCCTGCCCTTGCCGGGGGCGTGCAGTGAATGCTTGCGCTCTTCACCTCCCTGCGGGGAAGGGCCAGGCCCTTCCGCAAGAGATGGGTCAACGGCGACGCCCCGGCAACATGGCTTCCCCGGCAGGACGCGCAGAGACTATCCTCTGCAACCCCGCTCCTGCGTCTCCTGCACATTGCTGTGGACCCACCTGGCATTGCACCGGATAGTCCATCACAGAAAACATGACCAAAATGGACTAGACGGTCATTTGCAAAGATTGGGCGTTTTAGATATGCTTTGGATGTTTCACACTGTTTTATAATTAAAAATAAATTATAGAATATTGGTGTGTCAGAAAAACCTTGCTGTGATTTTTTTAGAAATCGCTTTGTTTCCCGTAAGGGTGGGCGCCTACATCCGTGGGTGCTCCAATAGACTGTGAAAAGGCGGACAGGGAATCCCGGGATTCTGCCCTCTCCCGCATTCCGCCCCTCCACTCCCGTCACATCCACCCCATGGAGAACATGGCGAAGAACAATGGAGGCATTTTGGCACAGACGTTTCCTTACCGTTGCTTGCCGCCAGGCAAAATCAGCAAGCAGACAACAAGTCAACATGTCCCTACAAAGGAGTCAACACCAATGAAAAAATGTTTCACCTTGATTGAGTTGCTGGTCGTCATTGCAATCATCGCGATTCTTGCCTCAATGCTTCTCCCGGCGCTGTCCAAGGCACGCGAGAAGGCCCGTACCATTCTCTGCGTCAGCAACATGAAGCAGACCGCCCTGGGGCTGAACATCTACCTGAACGACAACGATGGCATCGTCTACTATTGGAACGGTGCCGACCAGAACCTGAACGGCTATTCCGCCACCCTCAAGAATCTGAACTACATCGAAACCGTCAAGGCCATGAGATGTTCAATGGGTCGCGTTTACGACATTGAGCATGACAATGTCTTTTCCACCTTCGGCATCATGAGCGGCCACGGCAAGGACGGCCGCCCCGGCAGCGTCTACGGCGAATGGTGCGCCCTTCCTCCTGCCTCATACGTTTCAGGAGACAACTGTGGCGGCCTCGACTACTGGAACAACGCTGTCAAGCCCGGATGCCCTCTCCTTGCAGACAGCATCTGCCATGATGAAGGCAACCCCCTTTACAAATACCAGTACGACCGGGTTGGCTTCTTCTACTACGGGGACGGCCGCGGCTCCATCGCCCTGTACCATGGCTTCAGGACGAACATTGCCTCCCTTGACTGCTCCGTGGCGACCTATAACCCAAACGAAGCGGCCACAAAGTGCATCAACGATGCCTTCGACAACCAGTGGCAGAATTACCCCTACATTGAATTCTACTATCCAGGAAGCGACACCTTCCGCTTCCAGGGCTGGAAATAGTCCATCGCATGACAAATCCGTGGCTTTCATGAACGGGAGCCGCGGATTTGAATTAAACCGAATGGAACCCGGGTGACAAGTTGACTCAAGAACGCACTCCCCTTCATATTCTACTGCCTACATCCATGACTCCGATGAAGCGCCTGCCCCTTCTTCTCTTAATTCTTTCAACGGCCATTCTATGGGCGGATGTCGCTCTCATTTACGGAACATGGGGAGACAATACATACAAAGGCGAGTTTGATGAGACATTCAAGGCGCTGGGAGACAAGGTAGAGAAATTCACCAACGCACAAATAGAGGAGCTGACAGCGCGCCTGCCTGAATTTGACCTGGTAGTGCTTGGTTCCGTCGGGAATCTTGAGAATACCATCACTCTGGCCCCATTTGCAAGCCAGTGGGAGGATTTTATCCAAAATGGCGGAATCGTATTTGTCGCCGACGCCAACTACCCCAGTTCGACATCCAGCTTTCTTAACCAGGTCTCCGGCGAGTTCCGTGTTGACGTGGGGCTGTGCTCCTCGCATACCAACCCATGCGAGGAAACCTCCATTGCAATCCAGCAGGAGCATCCCCTCCAGCGCTTCCCGAATGAAGTCCAGAAACACCTCCGCGACCTGGGACACTGGAGCCATCTCGTCCCCAAAAAGGCAAATGGCTGGATCGTTTTGGAAAAATGCTATGACAACCACTCCCTGACCCTTGTCAAATTCCATGGCAGGGGCGCGGTCTGCATCACCGTCCATGCCGGTCTTAGCGGAGCGGCTCCACGCCTCTTCGGACAGAATCTGATTGCCAACATCCGTATCATGCGCTCGTTGAGAGAGGCCGGAGTCGAGCTGCTTTCCGCAGAGATACCCAGCGCCGAGGCACCCAGGCACATCGAGCTCACCATTGCGAATACCTCCCCCGACGTTGTCGAAAAACTACGCCCGCGTCTCTGCTATCAGCAGGGAGACGACGTGATTACGGTTCCACTTGCCATAGACAATCGCGGGGAGGAAATCCACCTGTCCGCGTATTTGGAATATCCGAGGCGCGGAAAATGGAATTTCAACCTCGTCCTCGCCGATGCAGAAGACGAAATGGGCGAGACATCCTGGTCAATCGAACTCCCGCCCGTGCTTACATCGTCCATTAAACGCCGTCATCTCTATCCCGGCAATGATATCCTAAGGGTTGAGACAACGCTCCTTCCAGACACGTCAATAGACTCCACCTGGGCTCTGCACTACACCGTCGATGAAAAACCGCCTGTGATTGTCCCTGAACCGAATCTGCAACGACTTCAGGAACTGGACGTCTCCGGGCTTCAGCCCGGCTCCCATAGGCTGGTCATCAGATGCCTTCAAGGGGAAAGCACCATGGGCGAGACATCCGAGGAGTTCTTCGTCCATGATTCCCCCATTTCCTACATTGACGGCAACGGAATGCTTGTCAACCAAGGGAAGCCGACCTTTCCACTGGGCTTCTACCACGTCTCCTGGAGCGCCTCGGACGATCAGCGGCAAAGCGATATTCTCAGCCTCGCGGAAGCCGGATACAACACGGCCATCGTAGGATTCAAGAGGACGGACATGGACACCGGGGCATACGGACGGCTTTTGGACGCCTGCCGCGGCAAGGGCATCTTCCTGATCACGGAATTTGACTATCCAAGGATTCCCATTCTGTCGAAATACGGCAAACACCCGGCCGTTCTGGGCTGGTACAACGGTGACGAGCCAGACGGCAACGGGATTTCCGCAGAGATCTTCGCGCTCTGGTACGAGGAATTGAAGACATACGATCCGCAGCATATCGCCTACGCAGTCCTATGCCAGCCGTCCTCGTACAAGAGCTACTCATCCAGTTCCGATGTCATGGCTCCTGACATATATCCCGTTGGAAACGGAAACATCGACAGTGTTCTCTATGGCACCGAAAACGCCCTTAGGGAATCCTCCAAATATGGCATTGCGCAATGGATTGTATGCCAATGCTTCGGCGGCTATGGGAACTTCATCCTCCCGACTCCCGCCCAATTCCGCTCCCAGGCATATCTGGGAGTCATGGGGGGAGCCAAGGGAATCCTCTACTACTGCATATATGACAGCAGCTTCTACCTAAAGAATCATGAGGAACTCTGGAAGGCAGTGCAGGCATTCCCCGCCGAATTCAATGCACTCGTCCCCTACCTGCTGGAATCCAGTCCCAACACTCTGGCGAACAACCAGGGAGGAATCCATGCCGCCGAATGGCAGGGGAAGGACGGCACACGGGCCCTGGTCATCGTCAATGCCTCGGAGGACGATGTCAAATACTTCCGTTTTGAGGGGGACTACGCAAATGCAAGGCTCATGTTCGGCGAGGTCGAGGAATTGACGGATGAAGGCGGCGTCATCTCAGGCGGAATCCCCCCGCAGGAACGCGCGGTGTTTTTCGTTGCGCCATAGCTCCACGTGATTGACGGCAATAAGACGACTTTTGAGGATAGAACACAAAATGAAATTTGGCTTTGCAAGAGAGGACATCACACCTGCAAAAGGGATTGCGCTGGAGGGATATTTTGAACCGCGCCCCAATCAGGGCGTGTACGATTGCCTGAGTATCAAAGCGGCATTGTTCCAGGACGAGAATGGCCTCTGTGGCATTGTAGGCTATGACCTCCTTGGGCTAAACCTGAAAGTGATTTCCAGAATCATTGATGCCCTGCAAAAGGAGGGAATCGATTTTGCCGACAAATTGATTCTTTGCACAACCCACACCCATACCGGTCCATATTGCAGCAATCTAGACTTTAGCGACAAGGAATACCTGGAGCAGTTGATAACCAAGACAGTCTTTGCCGTACAGCGCGCCCACGGCAATCTGGCTGAAGCGGAGTTTCTTATTGGCAAAGGCAGCTGTTCGACTCTGGCATTCAACCGGCGCTTTTGGATGAAGGACGGGACGGTTGTCACCAACCCCGGCAAGCTGAATCCTGATATTGTCGCACCTGAAGGCACTATCGACCCGGAAATCCCAATCCTGGCAATCAGGCAGAATGGAAGGCTCTGTTTCCTTATGGCCAACATCTCCAACCATTGCGACACCATCGGCGGGAGTATGGTCTCCGCCGACTGGCCAGGGCGCATGGAACGGGAAATCCAACACGAGCTTGGCTACGACATTCCAGTGATGACAGTGATATCCTGCCAGGGCAATATCAATCACTTCAATATCAGAACTGACGCCAATCAGACCTCTTATGCAGAGGCCTGCCGCATTGGAAAGGGATATGCCCATGCCGTTCTCTCTGAACTCTATGCGTTGGAACCAATGTCTGCGAAATCCTTCAAGGTTGCCAATTGCGAAATCCCCGCCCAATACGTGTCAATCAGCGACGAGGAGTATGTTGCAGCCAAGGAGACATACGACTCCATTGGAGAAGTAGGTGCCAATTCGGATGAGCTTACCAGCGAAGATCTTGCAAAGGGGAATCCCTATGTCACGCGCATGTTTGCAAAGCGGGTCATGGAGTGCAGGGATAATCCCGTGAGCGAAAAACGAGTCATCAGGATGACATCGATTTGTTTTGGGGATGATCTCGGAATAGTTTCAATTCCCGGCGAGCCATTCATCGAAATCCAGCAGGCAATCAAAAAAGCCTCCAGAAAGAGAATAACCATGATAGCCGCCTTGGGACAAGGCTACATCGGCTATATAGGAATGCCGGAATCCTACGCACACGGCGGCGGATATGAAACGCGCCCCAACCCAAAGTCACCGGCGCGCGACCTTGCCCCGAAGATCATTGATACGGCAAATGCACTCCTGGCCAGATAATTGGATAAAAAACCTGGTAGTTCACAGAGATACGGCAAAAATGGGCACAGAATGGATTTGGCTGCCAAATGAAGGACTGGAAATCGACTCCTACGGATTGTTCAGGCGCATCCTCGCCTCCACCGCAGGAAATCCCGTGCTGCGCATCTCCGCATCCTCGAATTTTGAGGTCCGCCTCAACGGACATGTGATTCAGGGTAGCCAATACTCGGACCTGGAGAATAGACCGACCTATTCAGATCTTCCACTTAAGGAATTCTGGAAACGGGGCAGAAACACCCTCGAAATACGCGTCTATGTCCTCGGCCGCACCTCCCTGACCACCGCCATAGTCCACCCAGGACTCTGGGCTGAAATCCGAGACGGAGCAAAGATACTGGACAGAACCAACGGCTCATGGGAATGCATGCAGGATCCTTCGTATGTCAGCGGCCAGAACGTGTCCCTTACGAATCAGCTTGGCGACGTCTTCACATACGACGCACGGTCCACAAGGTCCACATGGAAGGGCGCGAAGCCCTTCACCTACGTCAAGCCCGTGGCGCGTCCCGCAGCCGTTCCACCTCTACGGGAGCAACCCGCGCCTGTGGCACGCGTAATCCAGGCCGGACAACTCATCCGCATAGGCAGCAAAACGGCCACTGCCGCGAGGCTCGTCTCGTCGGATTTCATCCAGAGCCGTCCCGTCGACAGCACGTTCATCACACCGGGCACGAAGGAATTGCAGTCGCTTAGATTCGACGAACCCACGCCCTTCATGCTGGCGCCTGATAACGCAATGCGTTTCCCCTTCACGTGGAGACCGCTTGATGGCAGTGCAAACGGATGGTTTCTCATCGTCGATCTCGGCAATGAATTCACTGGATGGCTCACTGTCACTCTTGAGGCTTCAGAGGGGACTGTCCTTGACATCGCCCACGGCGAGCACCTGACCGACGGACGCGTCCGCGCCGCCATCGGCAGTAGAAACTTCGCCGACAGAATCGTCTGCGCAAATGGGCTGCTGCACTTCACGCACCGGCTGCGTCGAATAGGTGCCCGCTACATTGAAATGCACGTGACAGACGCGCAGACGCCGCCGAAAGTCGGCTATCTCGGCGTTGTGCCAGTTACACGCGCCCTGCCAAAGCCCGCGGAATTCAAATGCCCCGACCGCCTGCTCGGGAAGATGGACGAAGCCGCCATCCGCACACTTGTCTGCTGCCAGCACGAACACTATGAGGACTGCCCCATGCGCGAGCAGGGACTCTATCCATACGACTCCAGAAACCAGATGCTCTTCGGATATGCAGTCTGGGGAAACTACGATTATGCCGCCAGCTGCCTGAAACTCATGGGCGACAACTGGAACGAAGGCACCGAAATGCTCCAGATGACATCGCCCGGATGCTACAATCTCTCCATTCCAATCTTCGGCCTCGTCTGGGTGACTGCACTCCAGGAACTTTACATGCACAGCGGCGACAAAGAACTTATCCGACCAATGCTGCCAACCGTCGACAAGCTCCTGAAATGCACGCTTGCAAAGACAGCCAAGACACCAGAGGGCACCATATACCATCCAGGCAAGGACAGCCAGATATGGAACTTCTGCGAATGGCAGCCAGGCCTCGACCGCATGGACAGCCGCTTCCAGGCACCCTACAATCTCTATCTCGTCGAAACACTTCGCTCCGCCGCCGAACTGTCACGCTCCCTGGACACGCCCCTCGGACTAGACACGCCAAAGGCACTGGAAACGGAAGCAAACCGCCTCGCAACAACCTGCGACAAGCTCTTCTGGGACAGCGAAAAATCACTTTACCGCACAGACGAAGACCCCAAAACGCCCTTCCACGAACACACTCAGATGCTTGCGATTTGCAACAATCTGCCAGACGCAAGGCGGCGGAAGGCGCTTGCCGCCGCCCTCGACACGCAGGAGATGTATCCTGCAACCTACAGCACCATGCCATACTGGATCCGCGCAATGCGGAGCCTCTCGAAGGAACACGCCCTCAGAATTCTCCCGCGTATCAGAAAGTCCTACGAGCCATCGCTCCTCGAGGGGACAAAGACCCTTTGGGAGACGGAATTCGGCGGAGAGGACTTCGAATACGCAGGAAGCCTCTGCCACGGCTGGAGCAGCATCCCCGCGTGGTATCTCCGCACAGGTCTCCTCGGCATCGTCCCGACTTCACCTGGCTTCAGGACCTTCAGGTTCGCGCCTGACTTCGTCCCCGGCCTCGCACATGTCCAGGGCGAGGTTCCCACCCCCTACGGGCCCATCTCCGCAGAATGGCATCAGAATGGCGATGGAACATGCCAGAGCCGCATCACGGCCTGCCCAGGGGAATGCAGACTTGAAGAGCAGGCGCCCACGCGTCTCCATGGCCGGAATGCATAGCCACGCCGGTGTCACTCGTCCAAATCCGCAGGTGGAATGCCATCCGTCAGAATTGTCATGACAAGACAGGTTCTGCGTTTTCAACAATAAGCGGCTAAAAGAGTTAAGGAACATAAACAATGCAGGGACAACGCATCGTAAATCTTGGAATGGTTGGCCTGGGCCCACGTGGTGAAACCCTCCTTGCGACCTATTTCTGCCTTCTTGAAACGGGGGAGGCGCTGCGCTTCAAGGCAATCTGCGATGTCCGTCAGGACAGAATCGACAAGATCCTGCGCATTTTCAATGCACATGGCCATGAGGCTCCCAAGGTCTATCATGACTATCATGAAATGCTGAAGGATCCGGAGATCGAAGCCCTGTTCGTGCCGACCTCCTGGAATTCGCATCTTCGGATTGCCTGTGACGCCATGCGCGCTGGCAAGAACGTCGGCATAGAGGTCGGCGGTGCCGCATCTCTTGAGGAGTTGTGGAATCTCGTCCACGCTGCGGAGGAGACAGGCGTTGGATGCATGATGCTTGAGAACTGCTGCTACGGACGCAATGAGATGATGGTAATGAACATGGTCCGGCAAGGCGTATTCGGCGAACTCGTCTACTGCGAATGCGGCTATGAACATTGCCTGGCAGAAGACATTCCGGGCTACTGCCTCGACAAGGCCGAGCGATTCTACCACAACCGGAAGCGCAACGGCGAGCTTTACCCGACACACGGGCTCGGACCAGTTGCAAAAATGCTCGACATCAATCGCGGCAACCGCTTCCTGACCATATCGTCCCACGCGACCAAACAGCGCGGGTTCACACGCGCAATGGAGAAGTTCGGCAATCTCCCCGGGGTCGAATTCAACGAGGGCGATGTCGTCACATCCATTATAAAATGCGCCAACGGACAGAACATCACAATGACCCATGCGATTTCACTTCCCCGGCCATATTCCCGTGACATGCGCATTCAAGGCACGGAGGGAATCTGGCTTGAGAACGCAAACGGCATCTACATCGACGGCATTTCCGATTCGCATACGGAGATTGACGCCGCCGGGAATCCATACTGGGTGCACAAGTGGGATCCTGTTGAATCCTTCTATGAAAAGTATGACCATCCAGTTTGGCAGGCGGCAGGCGGAATGGAAATAGGAGGCCATGGGGGGCTGGATGCGCTGACGATTCGCGCCTTTACGAATTCCGTGCGCACGGGACACCGCATGCCGATAGATGTCTACGACTGTGCGGCATGGATGAGCGTTTCATGCCTCTCCGAACAATCCATCGCCATGGGCGGCATGCCAGTTCCCTTCCCTGATTTCACGAATGGGAACTGGATCTATGAACGAGCCAATTCGGACTTCATCTGGGATCTGTAGGCACTGCCTTCCAATATCCCGCCCCCCTGCATGATGCAGTTCCATCCACGGGTTAATCTGCATAGTAAAATGAAAGAATCATGGCAAGTGCAAAGCATCAGATTGAACTGGAGGAGACCGATGCCATAGCAAACCGCAAACGGTCAACTCGCTTTTCATGGAATCATATAACCAAAAACAATGCCGTCTGTGCAGTCTATCTAATTGATTTCCAACAGGTCTTCCCCTATAAGAGCCTGGACTTCAGGAAGCATCGCCACAGTGATTACGAAATGATAGTCCCCATGAATCAGTATCATTGCCTTCTGAATGACGAGGACATAGAGGCGAATTCCAATGAAGCGCTGATTATCCAGCCCGGCGACACACACTCCGATCACATGTCGTCGCTCGAACCATTTTACTGCTTGCATTTTGACTGCGTAATTGCCAATACGGACACACCAATTAATGCTATCCTCAAACGTGACGTGCCAATGCGCCAGCACAAGGTGCGCTTCTCCGATGAAGATGCCATTAAGCCCCTTTTGCAAATAATGCGGGACGAATCAGATTTGTTCGAGGGCGGGCGTTTCTCAATCATCAACGGACTCTTTCAGGCGCTCTTCTGGAAATGCATCCGCAATTTTCATGTGGATGTACTGGAAGACTGCGTAATAGAGGACCAGAAAACCGAGAACCACATGAAACTAATCCTAAATGTTTTCGGAAAGAATCTTTACGAAATGCCGGACATAGAGCAGTTGTGCACTCAGTGCAACATGAGCCGTTCCACCCTGGCGCGTTTCTGCCATCGCTTCTTCGAAATGCCGACCGAGCGCGCATACTTGTCATATAAAATCAACTACATAAAAAGGATACTAAATCTGTATCCGCTGATGACATTGAAGGAAATAAGCACTAAATTCGGCTTCGCCAATCAATTCCATTTTTCTACTCTCTTCAAACGGTTTGTAGGGGTCTCTCCACAGGCATACCGGCAGAGTCCAAACAATATTGGTTGAATCGTTTGAAAAAAGTGGCCAGGAGAGACGGTTGCCGCGCCATGCATGTGCCATTTGCGCCTGACAACCACGCCCAAAAACAATTCCCACCCCTTCTCAACGGGGCAGGTCTGATCTTCAAGAAGACAAACAGGAGATAGTTCGCATGGATAGTTACATGAGTTGGATTGACTGGGTTATCATGATCATCCCCATCTGCATGATCATGGGACTGGCATTCTATACGCCCAGATTCGTCAGAGGCGTCTCGGATTTCCTTTCATGCGGACGACTTTGTGGACGATACGTGCTTAGCCTGGGGGATGTCGCAAGCGCACTCTCCATCATCGGTTTGGTCGCATTCATTGAACAGGCCTACAAGACGGGATTCGCATTGAGCTTCTGGGGAGGAATCATGATCCCCTTGAGCGTTGTTCTGTCCATGACGGGATTCTGCGTGTATCGTTTCCGCGAAACACGCGCCATGAGCATGGGCCAATTCATGGAGATTCGTTACGGCAGCCGGGCCATGCGCTTTTTTGCTGCGGCACTGCGTTCACTGGCGGAAATGCTGGCCAACATGATCATGCCGGCCATCGCGGCACGGTTCTTCATCCAAATGCTCAATCTGCCTACGCACATCTGGGGAATCCCCACCTACGATATCCTCATTGTCCTCTTCCTTGTCATGGCAATCACGATTATCTGCATGGGAGGCACGCTTGCGCTGGTAATCACAAATACCCTCCAGGGAACTCTCCTCTATCCGCTGCTGCTGTGCTTCATCATATTCCTCGTCTGCAAATTCTCCTGGAGCAGGGAAATCATTCCCGTAATGATGGACCGTCTGCCAGGGGAAAGCAATCTCAACCCATACGACATCGGAAAACTGAGGGATTTCAACATCTTCTCCACCGTCTTTGTCGCCGTCTACGCAGCTGTAATCAATCGTCCGACCTGGATGGGGGCGGGAGCGGATACTGCCGCAAAATCCGCCCACGAAGCGAAGATGGCCAATCTCATTGGTTCATGGCGGTTTTCCATTATCAGCGTCTTCTATGTGGTCATCGCATGCTGCCTGATCACCTTCCTGAACCACAAGAGGTTCGCCTCTGAGGCCAGCCAGGTCCGCAAGACACTGGTAAATCGCCTTGCCACCACCGTCTCAAGCGACAAGGCCACGCAGGATGTCATCATGAACTCCGTCAAGGATCTTCCCCCGCAGATTCACGAAATCGGCGTCGATACGCCGCTTGGGCAGAACGAGAATCTGGACTCCGAGTTCCTTGACAATGTCCACCAGGCGTTGAAGAACGACGCCCGCGCAAAGGTCACCAAGGGCATGTCAGCCGAGGAACAAGCCCTGGAAGATACCCGGAGGCAGGTCATTGACGCCGAAGGAAAGGCAAACGATCTATTCCAGCAGTGCCGCACTCTCTACAACCAGCTGACGCTCTCCGTCACCATGCGCGCGCTTCTGCCGACTGGACTCTTCGGCGCATTCTGCCTGCTTCTCTTCCTGGCGATGCTTTCGACCGATGACACGCGAATCTATAGCGCAACCTTGACCATCTCCCAGGATTGCATTCTGCCATTCTTTCCCAATGGCCTTTCCCCGAAGAAACACATCCTGATGATCCGCCTGGTGGCCATCGGTGTCGGCGTCTTCTTCGCCCTGGGGTCTCATTTCATGGCGCAGCTTGACTACATCAACCTCTTCGTCAGCCTGGCAGTCGCCATGTGGAGCACCGGCGCGGGCCCCGTCATGACTTTGGGACTCTACTGGAAAAAGGGAACGCGCCAGGCGGCCTGGACGGGACTTCTTACGGGCATGTTCCTGAGCATAGGATACATCTTGATCCAGCGCAACTGGGCGGATGTCGTCTACCCGTTCCTTGCCAAGAACAACCTGGTGGAACTCTGCGACACGATGCTCTCCTTCCTGGACGCGCCTTGGGGAAACCTGGTGGAATGGAAGATGAACGAGCTTAAGTGCCCCGTCAATTCCTACGAGTTCTCATTCTTCGCCGGCATTTTCGTCATGCTTCTCTACATCGTTGTCTCCTTGCTGACATGCAAGGAGGATTTCAACATGGACAAGATGCTGCACCGCGGAAAGTACATGGATCCAAACGAGCCCCCAAAGAACCTGAACATCGACTGGAGCCCACGCAATATCCTGCGGAACATAATCGGAATTACGCCTGAATACTCCAAATTCGACCGCTTCATCGCCTACGGAATATTCGTCCATATCTTCATTTATGCATTCGTGCTGTGCTTTGTCTGCGTACTGATCTGGAATTGCTTCGCGCCTTGGAAGATCCAATATTGGAGCACCTATTTCCTGGTCAACACGTTGGTCGTCCCCGCAATCATCGCCGTCATCTGCTTCTTCTGGCTGGGATACTGCGGCGTCAAGGAACTCTTCCAGCTCTTCCGTGACCTCATGGCCAGAAAAAACGTCAACGAACACGATGACGGACGCGTGGAATAGCCCCCCTGCCGCCTGGCGACCAGGCCCCTGCCACTATTTTCCCTATTAAGCAATCCCCCCCTAAACATCATGAAACATCCCGTCATCAATCTTTGCGGAACCTGGCAACTGCGCCAGACCGCCGAAATGCAATCCATCCCGGCACAGATACCCGGAGACAACTGCTCCGCACTGCTGAAGGCCGGACGCATCCCCGACCCCTACTACCGCGACAACGAGAAGGTCGTCCAGTGGATTGCAGATGTGCCATGGACATACGAACGCACCTTCACCGTCCCGAAGGATATGCTGAAGGCGCATGCCATCATGCTTAATTGCGACTCAGTGGACACTGTTGCCACCATCTTCATCAACGGGGAAACTGTGGCAACTGTGGACGACCAGTTCAAACGCTACCGCTTTGACGTCAAGCCGTTCCTGAAGGCGGGGGCAAATGTCATCCGCCTGGACTTCCTTGCCACACGCACGGCTGGCGACGCCTTGAAGAAGACACTTGCCAACGACCCGGGGAACCAAGGGGAGTATAGCAGCGTGAAGACGCTGAACTGTGTCCGGAAGAGCCAGTGCTGCGGCGGGTGGGATTGGGGGATTTCCCTGCCTACCTGCGGCATGATGGGGCAGATCTACCTGATTGGTGTCGAGCAGGTCGTCCTGGAGCATGTCTATGACATCCAGACGCACAGGAAGAATTGCTGCGACATTGCCTTTTTCGCCGAACTCACCCCCTTGGAGAGCATCCCCATTGGAAGCAGCGTCCAGGTGGAGTTTGCCTTCAACGGCGAGAGGAAGAAGGCCACAGGCGTGGTCCCTCGCGCTGGCGGCATCATTGTCTCAGCAAAGTTCACTGTGAGGAATCCAGATCTTTGGTGGCCCAACGGATACGGCGAACAGCCGCTCTATCCGCTTCAAGTCACCTGCGACGGCCAGACAATCACCCAGCAAATCGGCCTCAAGGAACTGAAGGTGGTCAACGAGAAGGACGAAATCGGCTTCAGCATGGTCTTCCAGGTCAACGGGGTCAAGGTCTTCGCAAAGGGCGCAGACTGGATTCCCTGCGACGCAATGCCGCAACGCCACACCGCCGAACATTATGGGCAACTTCTCGCCAGCGCGAAGGCCGCCAACATGAATATGCTGCGGGTCTGGGGCGGAGGAAAGTTCGAGGAGGACGCATTCTACGAGACATGCGACCGCCTGGGAATCCTCCTCTGGCACGACAATATGTTCGCCTGCGCCATCTATCCCGATGACAAACACTTCCTGAAGAATGTCCATGACGAAATCACCTACCAGGTGAAACGCCTCCGACACCATGCGTGCATCGGCCTCTGGTGCGGAGACAACGAGCTCATCGGAAACGTGAACGGGGCATCGCGCAATCCTTCCCTCCGTGACCGCTATCTGACACTCTACGACCGACTGAACCAGACCGTGGGAGACGCCGTCACCGCCGCCGATGACACGCATGTCTTCTGGCCATCCTCACCATGCGCCGGCCCCAACAACTTCGCCGACAACTGGAAGTGCGACGCCGACGGCGACATGCACTACTGGGCAGTCTGGCATGGCGGCGCCACCTTCGAGGAGTACTACAAGGTCAAGCCACGCTTCTGCAGTGAATTCGGCTTCCAGTCCTTCCCCTCCATGGAGACAGTCAAGACATTCGCCGAACCCGAGGACTACAATCCATTCTGCCCAGTCTTCGACTGCCACCAGAAGGCCGCCCAGGGTAACTCCAAGATCATAGGCATGTTCGCAAACTATTTCAGGATGCCATTCTCATTCGAAGGAATCCTATACCTCTCACAAATCCAGCAGGGACTGGCCATCAAGACCGGCGTCGAATACTGGCATAGCCTCCGCCCACGATGCATGGGAACCATCTACTGGCAACTGAACGACAACTGGCCTGTCGCATCATGGTCATCACTGGAATACTCCGGACGCTGGAAGGCACTCCATTACATGGCCAGGCGATTCTACTCCCCCGTCCAAGTCGTCGCATACCGCACCGCAAAGGAGAACGCAATGAAGATGTTCTTCATAAGCGATATCCCGGAAAGGGTGGACGCCACGGTAACCGCGACACTCCTGAAGATGGCCGACGGCAAAAAGGTGGATCGGAAGACTTTCACTGTCAAGGACGCAAGAATGGGGGCAATCTCCCTTGACATCCCGGACTACTACCACGACGAAAAGGCCCGCAGGGGACTGGACGCCAAGGAGTGCTTCCTCGTCCTCGAGGTCGCCGCAAAGGATGACAACGGCAAGGAGTACGCCTGCCGCGACGTGGCATACCTGGACACCTGGAAGGACTCCACAATCCCACAGGCAAGGGTCGCCGTCGACAGCGTGGAGGCGTTGTCAAAGGGACAATACGAGGTCGTCCTCTCCACCGACAAGCCCGCACATTTCGTCTGGCTGGCCGTGGACGCCCCCCAGGCCGTCTTCAGCGACAACGCAATGCTTCTGCTGCCAGGAAAGACCGCCCTCACCCTGACTACGGCAAGGGCATACACTGAAACTCAGCTCAAAAAGGCCATGAAGATTACCCATCTCCGGATGACCTACTAGCCACTCCTTACCACAACTTCCTGCCTCCCAGTGTGATATAATAACAGGAGCAGGGAGCCGCTGGCGCGCGCATAACCTGGCCCCATAAGCGCAGCATCGCAATTCCGCTGGACAAAGGCATTGAAAACTGCCAAAGTGTTCAGCGAACCCATGGATGGGATGGAGGTCTTCGGAAGGAAAGGAGGGCAGAGAAACAGCCAACACGGGCGGCCTCGATTCCCCGTAGTCTCCTTTTCAACGCCGGACGCTACGGCATGTCGAAGCGCGTGCTCTGGAAGAATGCGGGGTTGACCGCCTCACGGATTTGCATGCCGCTCTCCGTGATGACATCCCGGACGACGACCATCTGGGGCCGGATGTAGGGATAGTTCTCCATGTATCCCGGACCGTAGTTGCGGTTGAAATCCGCAAAGACACAAGGCCCGTTGTATTTCCGCCCCGCCCCGTCCAGAATCTTCAGTCCATTCACCTGAATCTGGAAGGGCATGAAACACGGGTAGCCGAAATCGTGCTTCCCCGTGTAGGTCCCCGCGATGACGCAAGGCGTCGCCTTCTTGTCCCGCGGAACCAGCACGCAATTCCGGACGATGATGTTTCCACGCCAGAAGGAGCCATAGTCCACGCGCAGGCTGATGAGGTTGTTGCTGTGGACGACCGTGTTCTCCATCAGGAAGAGCCCGTATCCGATGAGGCTGACGCCCTGGTGCCCCAGTTCCGAATTCCGGATTGTGGCATTGCAGACCCCCTGGTGCGCGTCAAAGCGGGAGACGCGGCAGCGGTCGTAGAGGAGGTTCTTGCAGAAATTCGTGCCCAGGACGCCCCAGTAGCGGTTGTCGTGGATGTCGTTGGACTGGCGCACATCCAGGAAGGAGACGTTGATGGCGTGGTCGGCATTCAGGTCGTAGGAGCCCATGCTGACCGGCACCCCGGCCGCGCCGATGGTCTTGTATGTCCGATGCCCCGTGACCACCAGTCCCCTCAGGACGATGTTCGCGCAATAGCCGATGCTGAAGAAGCCGGTATAGGGCGCACCGTGGTCCGACTCGCGCTGGACGAAATGGGTGATGCCCACAAGAGTCACGTTGGAGCGGCAGACCCGGATGCCCCGGTTGTGGTAGTCGTATCTGGACTCCGCCTGATTCGCCAGGGTGATGAATTCTCCACCCTTCAGGGTGATGGGGCGGTCTTCGATGGGATACGCCCGGGCGGAGGTCATCTGCGGGAACTCCCAGACAAAGGGAGTCGACCTGTCCAGCGCGCCATTCCTGTCCACCAGCACCAGGTCCGAGGCTGGAGTGCCGTTGTTCTGGTTGGCACCCCAGCGAATGAAGTGTCGCACCCTGTCGTTTTTTACAACGAGCATAACCGCCGTCTCGAAGGTGCGCCCTACCTGCCGCGTATTCGGCCCCAGCGGCCACGCGAGGGTCACATCGTATGGGGGACGGTCACGCTCCACCAGGAAGACCTCGCGACCGCGGTTCTCGAACTTAAGCACGGTGTCGTCGATGATGAACCGCGCCCCCGAAAAATCCGTGTCCGTCTTGACGACGGCGGTCTCCCGGCTGTCTCCGATATAGTAGACAGCCCCGCTCCTGGCCTTCACGGGAAGCCCCTTCGCGTTGGCGTGGGCATGGGCCTTGACGATGGCGGGGAAGTCGTCGGCACGTCCATCGCCCCTCGCGCCAAATTCCTCGTATGTGACAAACCTCTTCCCTGCCATCAGGATGACAGGGGACAAAAGGCACAGGAGCAGAGCGCAAAGCAGAGGGCGTCGGTTCATCGAGCAGACTGGAAAGGAGAGGACATGGCGGAGGAGGAAGGAACCCAAAAGCACGGGTAATATACCCTGAAAAGCGCAAGTAGGGAATAGGGAGAAGAATGTAGAGAAAAGTGCGTGGTTGGCGCGCTTGAGTGCGCCCGCACGGCAGAATCGCCGTGCGTCCAAAGTAGGGATTAAGGAGAAGAACCACGAATGGACACGAATGGACACTAAAATGACAAAACAGTCATAACCACGAAATACACGAAACACACGAAATATGGAAATTCAGTGATACCGTCTCATGAAAAAATGATATTCGTGTCCATTCGTGGTTCTATTATTCCCCTGTTTCGTGTATTACGTGGTTCATCTCCACCTCAGGCGACGCGCGGCGAAATCGCCGTGCGGGCGCGCCCAAGCGCGCCAACCACGCACTACCTTCTACCCTCTTTTCCCTCCTCCCTTGAAAAAAAGCACTGGGCGTCCGTTGAGCACGGCAAAAATTGCCGTGCGGTTAGAGGGTAGAGCGGGATTTACACACAGGCGACGCGCGGCGGAATCGCCGTGCGGGCGCGCCCAAGCGCGCCAACCACGCACTACCTTCTTCTCCCTACCCTCTCATCCCTACTTATGCTATTCTAGGATATCCGCGTCCATTCCTTTGCACTTGAAGCGGTACCGGCATCCGCCCAGATTCTCAGTCCTGCCATACCTGGACTTCAAGTTCGGGCAGCGGGGTATCTCCAGCACGGCCTCCGCGTCGCCGGGTCCGTTGCCAGTCACCGCCACGACAACGCGGTCGTCAACCCGCCAGGCCTTTGAACTGACCTTCTCCGGAACGGCCGTCGAGACCTTGACTTGCGGCGCTTCGGATTCGCTCAGCAGGAACTCCTGCAGTTCGTCCAGCAAGCCCAGGACAGGCGCGACGCTCCGCCAGTTTTTCTCACCACTGCCGGGAAGAAACTTCTCCCCGTCGCGGAAGATGGAGTGGTAGTTGTAGAAGAGGAAGCCCTTGGCGCCATTGATGGCGCCGCAGAGCGCCATCGCGCGAATCTGCTCCTCAGTCGGAAAGGGATACTTGGAGAAAGCATCCACCTGTTCGGGTTGCAGATTCTTGAAACACCCCCAACTGAAAGCCTGCGGGACAAACCAGAGCGGCATCTCCAGCTTTCGCGCCTCCGCCATCACCTCGCCAATCTGCCGCATGTCGGGGATTTTTCGTTCATTGACAGGGTAGACGTCAACTGCCAGGATGTCACCCGTGCTGGCAAACAACGGAAAATCATCGGGCACGAAGGTCAGCGTCACTGTAAGATGGTTCGCATCCAGTTTCGCCGCCATTTCCCTGATGCCGCGGACGTATGGCAGTTCGGAAACAGGGTTCTCGTCCGACAGATACCAACCAAGGAGGGCCGGATGCCGTCCAAGGCGCGACATGAAGGCGCCCGCGATCTCCGGAATACCTTGGACGCCGTCGTATTCCGTGCGTGCAAAGCCCGTCTGCGACGGATTCTGGCCATTCAGCCCGAAGAGCACCTTCAGTCCGTGATTCTGAAATGCATCCATGGCGGCCTCGACCTGGTCGAAAGAGGAGACGTATTCCCCGTCCGGCCCCATGAACATGCTTGTGTAGGGCATGTAGAAATTGGCGCCCGCCTCCTTCAGGCGAACCATGTCTGCCTCGTCCAGGTTGTCGCCGAAGAAACCGATAGGCAGGAACTTCCGGCCGTCCACCCGGACAAAGCCAGCCTTGTCGACCCGTGTTGCGCCAGCACAGGGCGCGGAGTCCCTCCTGGAGAAAAACCGGAAGGTCTTGCTTGTGACGATGGCTTTCTCCCGGGTGTTGAGGAGTTTTGCGTGGACGACAACGGGACCCTCTGGGAAAATGCCGAAGTCGCCGGAATAGAAGCCGTTGACATTCGGCAGGAGTTTTGTCTTGCCGCCAGCCTCCACCAGCATCGCCAGATCCTCCTCCGCCATCGACTCCCTCCCGCGCATGGCGGCGCGAAGAGTCAGGACAGTGTTCTGTTCATCGAAGACCAGGTTTTCCGGTTCGCAGTCGTAGATTTCCGCCGCCAGCCGCAACTGGGGTTCCAACACCACGTTGTCGTAGTAGATTTTGCCCATGTATCCATGTTCCAGGAATAGAAGGATGCGTGCTCGGTCGCATTTCATCGGCGGAGTTGTCTTCAGGACGACCTCCTTCCAGGGCTGGTTCAGTATGAATGCGCCGTTGGCATCGCTCATAACCCCGGCGACCCACTCACCTTTGTTGTAGTACTCGATGCTGGCAATCCAGCGGATCTCGGTGTTTCCCGTATAGATGCTCATCTCCTCCGTCCGGAACATGAAGCGGAAGGAATACCAGGTGCCGTATTCCATTGGCACGTCCTGCTCGAGAATCGGATAGTCGTCAGCATCGGTTCTATGATACATGAGGGCACCAGTCCCGTTGAGGCCCATGCGGGGAGCAAGTTCGAAGCCGGGTGCCATCTTCCAGTTGCCAGTTCCGTCCTCAAATGTATCATAGACGAGGGGCGTATTTGCGACTTTGCTGTAGTCTTCGTATTCCGAGAGGTCGGGGAGAGGCTTCTCCACCACCTCGTCCTCGGCGAAGATGGTCTTGAAGTTCTCGGCCAGGCGGCGGCACCGTTCCGGGACGGTGGCACCGGGGATTACCGACTCGTAGGTATAGTAGCCCTGGTAGTCTATTTCCCGCAGGGCGGCGGAGAGTTCTCCGAAATCCACGACCCCATCGCCGGGAAGCCAGTGCATCTCGTCAATGCCGTTGTTGTCGCTTATATGCAGCCCGACAATCTTGTCCCCCAGAATACGCGCCGCATCGGCCGGCCCCTTGGGATTGCCGATGGCGACGTGGTTGGTGTCCAGAACCGCCTTGAAGACATCCCCGGGGACGGAGGATAGGATCTCCTGCATCTCTGCAGCCGTATTCCCCAGGCAGTCGTAGGGAAGGAGTTCGATCGCCATGACAAGCGAACGCTGACGCAGGGGGTCGACAAACTCCTGCAGGGAGCGTTTGAGGTTTTGGAGACGTCCAGCGCGGGTTTCCGGCGGAATCGCTCCGTCGCTCCCATGGAGGACGAGATAGTCGCAGCCATATTCGACGGCCAGGTCCAGATATGGGAGCAGGAGGGCAACCGCCTTCTCGCGGGCCGCCTCCTCCGTCCGCGACAGATCGAAATCAGGCCCAAAGGGCAGATGGATGGAGACAATCCGTTTTCCCGTCTCCTTCAGCATCTTGAAAAAAGCATCCCGGACTTCGGGTGGCTGCTCATCAAGAAAGCGCCTCTCAAAGAACTCAAACGATGCAATCTCACTTTCCCCTATTGCCTGGATGTCCTCCATCGTCAACTGGCGTCCATAGCCGAAGACACCCGACGCACTTGTGCCCAGGCGTTTCGCCGCAGCCTCGCCTCCAAGCAATCCCTGCTCCAAGAACAGCAATCCGAAAAACGCGGCCAGCAAGACGGGCCGCCAGACAATCCTTTTCACGCTCATCAACCTACCTGCCATGTTTATTGCCATTCCTAGTTATACGACTGACCCTCCAGCAGGGGGAAGATGATGTCGTCGACCCAATCCGTCTTGAATGGAAAACGAAGCGTCTCCGAATGACCATCGAAGAACGAGCCGTTGACGCACTTGCCCGAATGATGGCGTGGGGAGAAGTACTCGGTCGGATAGTTCGTCCAGTAGAAGTTGCTATGAAAGCCGTAGGTATTTCCGATGCAGTCAGCAAAACTGAGTTTGGTCGAAGGCGACTTGATCTGCGTCACCCGTACGAAAGGGGCCGGTCCCCAGCGCAAATCCGGATGGGCATGCCAGTTGGCCGCGTAACTCAAGCCGACCTCGCCACCCTTGACAGGATCCTTCGTCCATGTCGGGCACGCCAGAACACTGTTCAGCAATTCGGCAGATCCATGCCAGATGTCATCCTTGACTCCCAGGATGGAGGCGACGTATGTGCCAAAGTAATGTCCGTCCTGGGCAATGACGGAGGGGACGAGATAGTCGTCGTACTCCGTCGAGTAAATGGCGTCGGCCAGGCCAATCTGCTTTAGATTCGAAAGGCACTTGGTGCTTCTGGCCCTGTCCCGAGCCTTGCTCAATGCCGGCAGCAGCATGGCCGCCAGGATTGCAATGATCGCAATCACAACCAAAAGCTCGATCAAGGTGAACGATTCCTGTTTCTTCATGACTCTTCCTCTTTTATTTTGCTTCAGAAACTCTGCCTTGTGGCAAAAACAGAACAGATGCGAAAAACAAAATGAAGCCATCTCCACGGCCTGACGCCCGCAGGATTGCCGAAAAGCCATGCGTACGGACAAGCTCAGAGCGTATCTCCCACGACGCCTGTCGGCTGGAACAGTTTTTGGACGACATCCATGGCGTTGGTCTGCTCGTTGGAGATGTATTCGAACGCCGCCTGTAGCTGGGCCTTGTGGTCGAAGACGATGTGGCTCACATTTGGCACCTCCTTCGCGTTGAAGTCGTCCAGAGCCAAAAGCCCGATGTGCCTGTCAAGACGACCATGCCGCTTAAGCAACTCCCCTGCCTGAAAAAGCAGGGCCGGGGGCTGGCTGCAAATGCAGGTGTCCTCCGGCAAGGCGAGCAACTCCTCCATGAAGGGTGGTTCGACAGACGTCTCCCCATTGAGAAACGACTCGACTTCAGATTGGTCCCAGGTCCGCTCCGAGTCCAAGTCGGGCAGCAATTCAATCCCCAGGGCACCGGACATTTCCCGAAGGCCCTGCTGATTCATGCGGCGGTCGGGGCTGTCACCCTCCGCCCAGTAGACCACACGCTTGTAGCCGTTCTTGGCCGCCTCGGCTACTGCAAGACGCCCTCCAGACACATAGTCCACCCCAAAATAGGCATCCTGGCTCATGTCGTCCTTGAATGGCACCAAATGCGCTATCTTCATGCCTTCCAGACGCATGGAGGAAAACAAGGTATCGTTCGTCGGCTCAAGCGGAGTCGCCAGGAGAACCACACCCGCAAAATGCTCGCGACGAGCCTGTAGGACGAATTTCCGCTCCATCATGGGATTCTGCAAATGCTGGTCAGCATTGTACCCCGCAATGAACCAGCCCGCATTCAGCCAGTCGTTCTTGATCTCCTCCAGCTCGTCACGGAAACAGCCACTCAGGTACGTCAAACCCAGAATCTTGTTCCGGCGGAAATTGGGCTTCAGGGAGTTGTTGGCCCAGAAGGTCCCCTTTCCACGGCAGGAGAAAATGAGCCCCGATTCATCCAAAGACTTGAAGGCCTGCTGCACTACCGCAACTGAACAGGAATAGGACTCAGCCAACTGGCGAAAGGATGGCAGACGCCCCTCCAGCCCCCAGCGGCCTCTCCGTAAATCATCGCGGATCTTCGTGTATAAAACCGTCTTTGCCATTTGTATTATGAGTGTATTGAATGTATGTGAAGTTTAATGTATTACGGGATTTAATCTTTGTCAACCGAAAGAAGGAAAATAATCTAAGGTTTTTTTCGAATTGCGCCCCCTCCCCCAGGAAACAAGTCCCCAAAAAATGGACTAGACAGAGAGGATGTTGAGGAGGGATGTGCCACTTCCCCTTATCGCAACGGACCTTTGACCGGTGGGTTTCTGGTGAGATATCGTACGGATGTGTATTGTTAATGTATGCTTTTTCACTTTGATACAATTTGTAATCCTGATATGCAGGAACATTGTACCCATTCGTGTCGCCGATGAAGCAGATGTCTCCGCATTTCCTTCGAGGCAGCATCCCTTTCTAATTCCGCAACGGCTCGTTTGCGCATCATGTGTAGGCGCCGTTCCTTGTTCATCCCCCATTCGGCACAGCCACCTGTTCCCTACAAATGACAGTATTCCCAATTCCCCAACACTCGGAGTTCCACGAAGAGACCCGCGACTTTTCCGCGGGTGGCTGGATTGTCCTGCCGCAGGAGGCTGGATTCCCCCTGAAGGACCGTGTAATGGAGATTGCACGGTCGCTGACGCAGTTCCTGCACCGTCCCCGCGTCGGAATGGGTCTTCCCTCGGACGGACGGGTGATGGTGAGAATGCAACGCACGAGCGGCCTCCATGATGAGGGATACCATCTCACTCTAGAGGCAGAAGGCCCCATCCTCCTGGAGGCTTCCACTGACTCGGGTTTCTTCTATGGAATGCAAACCGCTGCTCAATGCCTCGCCACACCCAGCCAGACACCCTTGGGAACCATCCGGGACGACCCGTCACTGAAGGAGCGAGGCTATATGCTGGACGTCTCCCGCAACAAGGTTCCCACCATGGAGACCCTGAAGAAGCTGGTGGCCAGCCTGGGCGCCTTGCGCTACAATTCTCTGCAGCTCTACACTGAACATACCTTCGCCTTTGCTGGACACGAGCGCGTCTGGGCCGACTATTCCCCACTGACCGCCGAGGAGATTCTGGAATTGGACGAATTCTGCCGACTGCACTTCATCAAGCTAGTCCCAAACCTCAACAGCTTCGGGCACTTGGAGAGATGGCTCCGCCACCCCCGGTACAAGCATCTGGCGGAATGCGAGACACCATACACCGATCCCGGCACCGGCGTCGCCGCACAAACCGTCCTGCAACCCAACCAGGAGTCGCTTGACTTCATTGCCGGACTCTATGACGAATTCCTGCCGAATTTCACAGCGAGGAAGGTGAACATCGGCTGCGACGAAACCCAGGAGTTGGGAAAGGGGCGAAGCGCCGAAATCTGCAGGCGAAAGGGCACCACGCAGGTCTACTTGGATTACCTGGGAAGCCTGGCGAAACTGGCCGCGGAACGCGGTTTTTCGGTGGAGTTCTGGGGGGACATCATCATGACCAGTCCCGAACTGATCGCCAAGCTCCCCAGGTGCGCCACCGCGCTGGAGTGGGGATACGAGGAGAATCACCCCTTCCACGAGAACACTTTGAAATTCAAGGAATCCGGCATCCCCTTCCTAGTCTGCCCGGGAACCTCAGCCTGGAACACCCACCTCGGACGCACGACGAACATGATCGGCAACATCGCCAATGCCGTGACGAACGGGAAGGAGAACGGCGCACGAGGAATGCTGATGACTGACTGGGGAGACTGCGGACACCATCAATACTATCCTGTCAGCTGGCCCGGCATCGCCATGGGAGGAGGAGCAGCATGGAACGCCGATGCAAAAGAGACCGTAGGGACACTCCCACAGGCCATCGCCATGGCCTTCGCGCCGGGGAAGGAGGGCGAAAGGATGGCAGGATTTCTGCTAGAGGCAGGACGCATCTATGACGACTTCAGCTACCGCTGCTCGAACAGCACGGCCTACGGACGCCTCTTCCAGGCATATCGCCATGAAAAGATGATGTCCTCTCAAAATAGGATGATGGAACATCTCACATTGGGTGAGGTGCAGAAGGCCATCGCCCACGCACGGCGGCTCCTGCAGGAACTTGCGAGGGCGCCCTTCCAGGGATTCCCGCTGGAAAACGCGGAAATCGAAAACGCACTCCGCATGGCAATCGCCGCCATGACGTTCCTGGAACGGGCCGTCGACAAAAATGGCCACTGGGATCAGGAAGGATGGACGGACGAGTTGAGGCACGTCATCGCCGAACACGAGAGGCTATGGCTCGCCCGCAACCGCTCCGGCGGTCTCCACGAGAGCTCAAACTACCTCCGAAACGCACTGGATTTCGACCCCGATGAATGGCGGACGACATCCCGCAGATGAAGGAGGCACGCCCACCCCTTCCCCTTGAATTCTCCCTACTTTGGGGGCACGGCAGCCGCGCGTCCGTTGAGGAGGGGATGAACCACGAAAAACACGAAATACACGAAGGGGGGAATAATAGAACCACGAATGGGCACGAATGGACACGAATATCTTTTTTATAGGGAATAGGGAGAAGAAGGTAGAGGATAGTGCGTGGTCACTTTGCAGTGGGCTTCCATTGAGCGCGGCAGGTGCCGCGCGGTTAGAGGACAAAAAAACACACAGGCGACGCGCGGCGGAATCGCCGCGCGGGCGCGCCCAAGCGCACCAACCACGCACTACCTTCTCCTCCCTCCTCTCTACTCTCTACTTGCCCCATTCGTGTGCATTCGTGGTTCAAATTTGTGTTTCGTGTGTTTCGTGTGTTTCGTGGTTTCCCTACTTCCACCTCAGGCGACGCGCGGCGGAATCGCCGTGCGGGCGCGCCCAAGCGCGCCAACCACGCACTGCCTTCTCCTCCCTTCTCCCTAATCTCTACTGCATAACTAACGTCTACGGAAGACGCGGACAATCCGTCGGCAGAGTCTTGACAAGAGGCTCTTTTTGGGGTCATCGCGTCCGAATTCCTCCAGGGTTTTCTGGACATCACCGTTGTTATCGAGGCACTTGAAGAATTCGTCCCGTCCCTTGTTTGGCTTCACGGATTGCTCCATGCATGGATTGCCCGTCAGAATCCAGGAATACTTGCATTCATGGAACTCCCCTGCGTCTCTAGTCCACGCCAGGAATTTCTCTCCCTTTTCGGTATTCACGCAGCAGCATGAAAACCCCTGGTCGTCATCCAGATCCTGTCGGTATTTCACCAGCCTCCAGAAGTCTCCGATTGTCAAATCCGCCCCTGACATCTGCTTCTTGTATTTGCATTGATAGCATGACGGACGCAGGGAGAGATTCCTTAGGAAGACCTTGAAATACGGGTCTTTCGAGAACGGCGTCATCATCGTCACCTGTTCCCCTGTGGAATTGACGGGGTCTTCGACTCCTTCGAAGAGGATGTTGAATTTCTTCCAGCCAGGGGACTTGCTTCGGAAGGCCACCGCCGTGAAACAGGAGATCTGAAGTTGCTTCTTCACGGACTGGAGATACCTCCCCCAAAGCATGGGCGACGGCACCCCGTGGCAGATTAACTCCACGGACACCAGCGACGGCGGGTTTCCCTTCAGGAATTGGTGCAATCCGGCAATCTGACAGGGCGTGCCGAAGAAGAGCACCTTCCTGCCTGACTTAAGCAACTGCCCGACCCGCAGATAGATGCCTCCATTCTCAGCCTGGAGGTACTTGCTGCCCATGAATTGCTCCAGTTGCAGACTGGTCTCGGCAATATCATAGACGACAGAGGCGAAATCTTCGCCCCATCGGACGCCCGCCACTGCCCAGCCATTTATAACTGCTTTGTGTGCAAATAGATAGAACAAACCGCCCGAAGAACTCCTTCTCAAAACCTCCTTGTCGTTGACTCTTGCCGCATAACTGACGGGCGCAGTCCGGTTTCCCGGAAAGACAAGTGGCGTAAACCGTTCCTGGCGAGCGGGACAAGCGGCGGCGCATAGTCCGCAGCCTACGCATCTCTCCTGGCAGATTTGCGGATATAGGAATCCCTCGGAGTCGGGAACCATGGATATGCATCCACGCGGACAGGCCTGCTGGCATCCACCGCAACCGCAACACGATTTCTTGTCTGGCAGTAAATTCATTTTCGTAGAGAATAGGGAGAAGAATGTAGAGGGTAGTGCGTGGACACTTTGCAGTGGGCTTCCGTCAGATAGGGAATAGGGGGAAGAGGGGAGAAGAACCACGAAAATACACGAAAGGTGGAATAATAGAACCACGAATGGACACGAATAACATCTATTCATGAGGCAGTGCCACTGAGTTTGTTTTTTCGTGTGTTTCGTGCTTTTCGTGGTTATGACTGTTTATTCTTTTTCGTGTCCATTCGTGTCCATTCGTGGTTCATCTCCACCTCAGGGGACGCGCGGCGGAATCGCCGCGCGGGCGCTCAACGGAAGCCCACTGCAAAGTGACCACGCACTACCTTCTCCTCCCTCCTCCCTACTCTCTACTTGCCCTATAAATGATGTTTGCCACTGCGTTCATGATTGCCTTGTACTTTGCGGTATCCTCGAACAACTTCGTGTATCGTTCCGTGCTTTCGGTGTATGCCCTTTGCGCAGTCTCATTGAAAATCTTCGGGAACTGGCTTTCCTTGAAAATCTTCGGATCCGAGGACCTTGCGAACTTCCGCAGCCTTGAATTCTTCATGAGGCGTCCGAGCAGATCTCCGATGATGACCCTGTCCGCCTCTGTGAAATCCCCCTGGTATCGTTCATTGATGGCGGCCACCACCTCGTCGAGGAGACTCCTTTTCTCCTCCATCCTTGGGGCTGACGGCTTGATTTCCGGGGCTGGCAGGTCCGTCGCCTTTGCCTCCAGCGCAATGGCTCCGTGGAAAGTCTGATCCAGCTTATAGAACTCCAGTGCGAGGCACTTCTCCAGGTTTACGGATTCGGTGGGTGCGTCTGGCAGGAGCCTTGAGAGATAATCGCAGAAGATCGCCTCCTCCCTCAGTTCCCTGTCGAATATCCTCGTCACCTGGTCAATGAACCTTTCCCACTTCACGAATGCCCTGATAGTGCGTCTGAAGAGCGAGCGTTCCTTTTCCGTCAGCCCGTTGTATGCCTCCACCACGGGCCTGAGCGCGCTGGTGATGCGTCCCTGCCTTGTCCTTTCCGTGCCCCGCATATCGGCATAGACATTGCAGACTGCCCTGACATCCGCGTCGTTGTATACATGGAACTCCCTCAGTTCCTTGCGTTTAGAGTAGATTCGGTTCACATCCAGCTCCTCCTCCAGTCCAGTCTCCTGGTAATATGGCTGGAATGCCTCCCTGATTTCATCGCTGGTATTCACAAAATCGAGGATGAAGGTATCCTCCTTGCCGGGATAGATTCGGTTGAGGCGGCTCAGAGTCTGCACGGCCTTGACATCCCGCAGTCGCTTGTCCACAATCATGGTATGCAAATGTGGTTCGTCAAAGCCGGTCTGGTACTTTTCGGCCACGATGAGAATCCCTCCCTCGTCATGGAAGACGGCCTTTGTCTGGCTCTCCGAGACCCGGTTTCCCTGGGAATCCCGGTTCATTCCGCCCTCGGTATACTCCATACCATCAGGATATTCGGGATCCCTCACAGACCCCGAGAATGCAACCATCACCGAAATGTCCTTGTATCCATTGTCCTGGATGACATGGTGGATGGCGTGGTAGTACCGTATTGCGGCCAGACGTGAGGAGGTCACAACCATCATCTTCCCGGTGCCGCCGATGGCGGGACGGGTCACCTCCCGGAAGGTCTCCACGATAAGCTGCGCCTTCGCCTGAAGATTGTAGGGATGAAGCTCCTCAAAGCGCCGGGCCGCCTTCATCGCGGCAGTAGTCGGCATCTCCGGATTGTCCGGGATGCTCTTGGCAAGCTTGTAGTAGTTGCGGTAGGTGGTGTAGTTCTGGAGGACATCCAGGATGAACCCCTCCTCGATGGCCTGCCGCATTGAGTAGACGTGGAAGGGGACAATCCTGTCGTCAGGCAGCTTTTCGCCGAAGAGCTGGAGCGTCTTGGACTTGGGCGTGGCCGTGAATGCGAAGAACGAGAGATTCTTATGGTGGCCGTGGCTCAGCATCTCCTCGACGATGCGGTCCTCGGAATCGCCGGCCTCCTCCTCGCTCTTGCCTTCCAGTTCGGCGTATTCCCGGAGGGCGTCGGAGGTGTCCGCCAGGGCTATCTTCAACTTCATCGCGCTGTCCCCGGTCTGGCTGGAATGCGCCTCGTCCACTATTACCGCAAAATTCTTCTTCCTGCTCTTGTCCACCTCCTGGAAGATGACGGGGAACTTCTGGAGGGTTGTGACGATGATTCTGATGCCGTCGTTGATTGCGTCCCTCAGATCCTTGGAAGTCTTCTTGTCGTCGATGAGCCTGACCAGCCCATCCTTGTGTTCGAAGCTGTTGATGGTATCCTGCAGCTGCTTGTCCAGCACCTTTCGGTCTGTCACCACGATGACGGAGGTGAAGACGGGCCTGTTGTCCTGGTCATGAAGGCCCTGCATCCGGTATGCCGTCCAGGCGATGGAATTGGACTTTCCGCTTCCGGCGCTATGCTGCACGAGGTAGTTCCTCCCCACGCCGGAGGCCTGCACATCCGCCACCAGCTTCCTTACCACGTCCAGCTGATGATACCGCGGGAAGATGATCTTGCGCTTCCTGACTTCCTTGACCGTCCCGTTGGACTGCCGGACAATCTCCTTCTCCTCCGTCGTGTCGCTGATGAACTTCTGGAGGATGTCGAGAAGACTGTCCCGCTGCAGGACCTTCTTCCAAACATAGCTGGTGACGTAGTCGGCGTTCCCCTCCACGGGGGGATTGCCCTTGCCGCCGTCACGCCCCGCCCCGTTGGAGCCCTGGTTGAACGGAAGAAAACAAGTCCCCTTGCCATCCAGCCTGGTGGATATCGCACACTCGCACAAGTCCATCGCCATGAAGACCAGGACGCGGTGACGGAAGCGAAAGCACGCCTCCCGCGGGTCGCGGTCGGACTGCCACTGGATGATGCCGTTGCCGATGTCCTGCCCGCGAAGCTGGTTCTTCAATTCGATGGCGACGACGGGTATCCCGTTGACCGCCAGCATCATGTCGACGCTGTTCCCGTTCCGCGCGGAATAGTGCCACTGCCGTATGCAATGGCAGATGTTCGACTCGTATTTCCTCGTCAAGTCGTCGTTGAGACTGGATTCGGGCTTGAAGTAGCAGACGCGAAAGTCAATGCCCCGGTCCTTGAAACCATGGCGCAGGACGTGGACGAGGCCGTTCTCGGCCACCACCTCCTCGAAGCGCTTGTAGAGACGCTCCCCCGGGTCGCCATTGGTCTGCTTGACGAGACGCTCCCAGCTCTTGGGCTGGGTGCGTCGCACGAACTCCACCAGGGTGCCAATGTCCAGCGCCTTCTCGACGGAGGCGCGGTAGCCCGCGTCCGTCGCCGCCATCCATCCCCCCGCCTCGGAAGTCAGCCACTCCTGGATGTCGGCCTCGAAGTTCTTCTCGGTGTCCTGTGTCATTCTTCCTCCTGGCTCTTCACAAGCTTCTTCACTTCCCTGTCGAAGTCCGACTCGATTGGCTGGGTCCGGTTGAAGATATCGTATTCGCCTTTCGCGTATCTCTCGGCGTCGGCTTTCTTCACCTTGCCTTTGTCCGGCAGGATCTGATACCGCCGGAAATGCAGGAATTCGTCCACACTGGAGGCGAACTGCTCCATAGTGAAGGTGTTTTCACGCTCGATGAGGTCTTCTATGTAGTCGAAGAACCCGGTGACCGCCCGCTCCAGCCGCTTGATTTCCTTTTCCGGAAGATAGTTCTTGGCCACGGTCACATCGCTCTTCAGTATGCGCCCATCCGGGGCGTGCTTCCAGGTTTCAAGCCCCATGTGCTCCTTGGTGTGGTCGGCACGGGAGATGATAATCTCCGCCGCCGTCTGCCCGGTAATGGCGTAGTGGAACTTGTTCTGCACCATCGCATAGAAGTCGCCGGCCTCCTCCGACCCCCTGTCATAGTCAATGGCGCACTCCGCAAAGATGTCCGTAATCTGCTGCCAAATGCGCCGCTCGCTGGCACGGATGGAACGGACACGCTCCAGCAACTCCCTGAAATAGTCCTTCCCAAAGACCGCACGACCCTGCTTGAGACGCTCGTCGTCCAATGCAAAGCCCTTCCGCATGTATTCCTTCAAGACGCCTGTCGCCCAAATGCGGAACTGGGTCGCACGACGGGAATTCACACGGTACCCCACCGAGATGATGGCGTCCAGGTTGTAGAACATGACTTTCCGCGAGACACTCCGAGACCCCTCCTGGCGAACTACCGAGATTTCCTCGGCAGTTGCCGAAAACAACAATTCGCCTGATTCGTAGATGTTTTTGAGATGCAACGAAATGTTGTCCGATGAACAGCCGAACAACTCCGCCATCCCCTTCTGGGTCAGCCAGATGGTCTCGTCCTTGACCGCGACCTGGATGCGCGCCTCGTCCTCGCCATCCTGGGACTGGAACAGCAAAAACTCCGTCTTCTGCAAATAGTTGTTGTCTGACATCAGCATACCCTCCTTTTCCCAGTTACTACCTCGAAAATCAATGAACGCCTGTAATTCTCCAACTCCTTGATAAGCTCCTCCTTCTCCAAAATGATTCCGTCGATGGCCGCGCATTTGGAGTCAAGATAGGCCGCGATGGCGGTTTGCTCATCTTCTGGTGGCAAGCAAATGTCAGCATTGCCAATGTCGCCGTTTGCAAGATGCTTTACGGTTGTCGAATAGGCAAGTTCATTGACCTGCTTAAGATAGAAGGGCAATAGGAAGTAGAAATATCGGAGAAGAAGCCCCTTTCGGGCGAAGATTCTGCAACAGCGTTGATTCAGGACGGCTTCACCTCCTTGCCACCATCTAACATTGAAGTCCCCGTCCATACCCACAAGCAGGTCGTTGTTGTGAACAACATACTCCTCTGGGTAATCACCATTGTAGAAGGTCTCCGTATGTCCAGAGGTAATGTCGCGAATTCGGATAAGTGGGATTCCCTGTGAATTGTCGAATCTTTCAGAATCAAACGGATAGCCCGCCTGAACCCTCATAAAGAACTTAGCGGGCACAATCTTCCACCCTTTAGAAACCCTTCCGATCCACTCCACGCCGGAGTCTTTCATTTCGGCGTTGGGATTCAGTCCCTTGGTGACGGTCTCGAAGATGACGGAGGCCTTCCAGGACTTGTACTCCTCAATGGACGCCTTCGCCTCCGCGATGATGGCGTCGATGGTCGCGCATTTCTCGTCCAAGTAAGCCGCAATGGCGGTCTGCTCGGAAAGCGGGGGGACTGGGACTAAAACCTTCTTGACCTCGCCATAGTTTAAGCCCTGTCGGACTCCTGCTCCCATCCCATAAAACCCCTTTTTCACATCAAAGCTATGCAGCGCAAGGTAGAGGAACGGAGAGGTTTCTTTGGAGGGGCGAACAGTAGTGTAGGCGGATGTGATAATACCGCGTTCGGTAGCCCTGCCGATACGCAGACTGGTATGGTCGTTCTGCAAGTCGGTTAGACGCATGACGATGTCACCTTCTTCAATGATATTGTAGCCATCGAACGAGGCAGGGAGCAGTCCGTCTGTAGTTTCTATGTCTTTCCGCTTGATTTTGCCATAACTCAGGGAAAGGAGGTTTTTCTCGCGCAGGCCATTGTTCTTGTTCTTGACCTGACTTACAAGCTGGAACAAGTATTTGACCTGCCAGTTGGATGGCATCTTTCCAATCCACTCCACTCCGGAGTCCTTCATTTCGTAGTGCCGTGTCTGCGACATGGTCATGCATCCTCCCCGAAGAGCGAATGCAGCTTTTCCGTCAGAGTCTTTTCGTGGGCCTTGATGCGTGTGGCGATATCGGCGGCCTTTTCCAGTTCCTTGTAGACATAGAAGACCCGCGTGAAGGGGATTTCGTAGCCGACCTTGGTCTTGGTCTTGTCAATCCATGCGCCGGGATTGTACGGAAGCACCTCGCGGGCGAGATATTCATTGACATCCTCTCCGAGGGGGACGTTTTCCGTGTCGCGGCGTGCCGCGTCCGCGACTGGCCTGCCCTTCTTCAGCACCTTCCTGCCGTTTTCGTCCACCACCGGGCTCTCCACGGTGATCTTCCTGTATCCGAAGTCGTCGTTCTCCATCACCCTGGCGCGGCAGACGATTCTGCGTCCATTCTCCAGCGTCTCCTGATAGTCCTTCGTGGCATACTCCCCGTATGCGTGGACGATTAGCGCGCGGCATGCGTCAGTGATGTCGTTCCTCTTATTTCCGATGGGCTTTCGGCGTGGCTCGTAGCACTGGCTTGCATCGACGAGCAGCACCCTTCCCCGGTGTAGTTCCGGCTTGTTCTTGGTCACAATCCACACGTATGTGGCGATGCCGGTGTTGTAGAAGCTGTCGTTTGGCAGTTGCACGATTGCGTCCAGCCAGTCGTTTTCGATGAGATACCGCCGGATTTCGGAGGGTCCGGAGCCTGCGTCCCCCGTAAAGAGCGATGAGCCGTTCTGGATGATAGCCATCCTGCCCGTGCCCTCCCTGAGCTTTGCCACGCCATTGAGGAGGAAGAGCATCTGTCCGTCGCTTTTGGAGGGCAGCCCTGCGCCGAAGCGTCCCCGGGCGCCCCTGCGTGCCTCCGCCTCCACCGCCTGTACCTCCCGCTTCCAGTCGATGCCGAAGGGTGGATTCGAGATGATGAAGTCGAATGCATATCCGTCAAACTGGTCGTTGTTCAGGGTGTCTCCGAACTTCATATTGTCGGGATTTCCGCCCCGGATGAGCATGTCCGCCTTGGCGATTCCGTATGTGAAGGGATTGAGTTCCTGCCCGAAGGTGGTTGTCTCCATCTCGGCGTCAAGCTGGTGGAGGCGTTCCTCCATGCAAGTCAGCATCTGGCTCGTCCCCATCGTCATATCGTAGATAGTCTTGGCGTCCCCGCCGTCATTGCCGGTCACGAGCAGATCGCACATGGCGTAGATGATGTCGCGGCTGGTGAAGTGCGCCCCCGCCTCCTCGTCATAGCTCTCGGAAAACCTCTGGACGAGATTTTCGAAGACATACCCCATGTCCACGGCAGTCACCTTCCGGGGGCTCATGTCCGCCTTTTCGGAGCAGAAGTCTACGATGACCTGGTAGAGGAGGTTCGAGTCGGCCATGCGCTTTATCTGTTCGCCGAAGCCCATCTGCGCCAGGATGTCCTGCACATTGTCGGAGAAGCCGTTGATGAATGCCCGGAAGTTGTCCTCGATGTTCTCCGCGTCCGCCCGCAGTGTCTCGAATGTGAATGGGCTGGTGTTGTAGAAGGCGTATCCGGATGCCTCGCGCAGGAAGCCGTCCTTGACGGCAAGATGCCGCACCGCCTCGTATTTGTCCAAAACCGCCTGGCGGGTGGGCAGCAGGCAGTCGTGAAAACGCTTCACAACTGTCATCGGAAGAATCACCAGCCCATACTCATGGGGCTTGTATGCGCCAAACAGGGAGTTGGCTACATTCCAGATGACTGACGCCTTCTCCTGGATGTTGCGGCCTACGGAATGAATCGGATTCTCTATGGACATGACAAGTAGGGAATAGGGAGAAGAGGGGAGAGGGGAGTGCGTGGACACTTTGCAGTGGGCTTCCGTTAGATAGGGAATAGGGGGAAGAGGGGAGAGGGGAGTGCGTGGTCACTTTGCAGTGGGCGACCGTTGAGCACGGCAAAAGTGCCGTGCGGTAGAGGGTAGAGTGGGATTTACACACAGGGACGCGCGGCGGAATCGCCGCGCGGGCGCGCCCAAGCGCGCCAACCACGCACTACCTTCTCCTCCCTCCTCCCTACTCTCTACTTTGGAAGCCCACTGCAAAGTGACCACGCACTACCTTCTCCTCCCTCCTCCCTACTCTCTACTCAATCACAACTATCGGTTTATCGTCGGTTTCCGGGTAGACATTGAAGGATGTGATCTTTCCGTCCTTCCAGGTTGCATCCACCGTGAAGCCTCCCCTTGCCCTGAGGCCGTGGAACTCTCCATCCTTCCAGGCCTTTGGGAGTGCCGGCAGCAGATGTATGACACCTGCGTGTGACTGCATGAGCATCTCCGCAATACCCGCCGTGCCGCCGAAATTTCCGTCGATTTGGAATGGGGGATGAGTATCCCAGAGATTCGGGAGCGTCCCGATCTTCAGGAGATTTTCGAGGATGAGATGTGCGTGTTCCCCATCCATGACCCGTGCCCAGCAATTGAGCCTGTGAGCCATCGCCCATCCCGTCGACTCGTCGCCCCGTTCGGTCAGCGACACCTTTGCGGCCGCCAGCCATTCGGGAGTCTTTTCCGTGATGATCGACCCTGGCATCAGCCCCACAAGCTGCGAGAGATGCCGGTGCTTATACTCGCCCATCTCGCCGTATTTATGCTCCTCGCGGTACTCCTTGACCTGTCCCGAATCGCCTACGATGACGGGCTCCAGGCGTGGGAGGACCTCTGCGACGCGCCTCAGGAAGTCGTCCTCGGGGAGTCCCAGCGCCCTGGCGGCCTTGAGCGTATCGTTGAAAGTCTCGTATGTCATCTGCTGGTCGAAGGCGCACCCGGTCGTCCAGATATACGGATGCATCCTCCAGCCGTGGACAGGCGTCTCGAAGGTCACGTTTTCATCCATCTGCTCCGGGGACGCGGAGGGGTCGATGAGCCATGCGCCATCCTTCTCCACCAGGCAGTTCATCAGATACTCCGACATTCCCCTGAGGCTGGGATAGACCTTTTCGAGGACTTCGGGGCTTCTTGTAAAGTCGTAGTATTCCCAGAAGAGCTTTGCCGTGAGGCCCCCTGTCCCCGGCCCCGAGTGGCCATCCTTGTCCACGGGGCCGCCTTCGATGGTATACGGCGATGCGCCTGTTCCGATAATCCATCCTGCGGCATCGGTCTCCCTTTCCGGATGCAGCCGTTTGACCGACTCCCTGGCGTGGCGTTGTGCAAGCGGCAGATAGGCGTAGTGGTAGTCTGCGTATGACTCGAAGAGTGGCGCGAGATTCGTCGTGAAGACTGGCCAGTAGTTCATCTGCACGTTGATATTATGCCAATATCCTGCCGTCCAGGGACTTACATCATAGACATTCCATATTCCCTGGAGATTTGCGGGGAGCGTTCCCTTTCTTGACGAGCAGATAAGCAGATACCTTCCGAACTGGAAATAGAGCTCTTCCAGATACCGCGAGGGAATTCCCTTGCGCAGATCCTCGATCAGCTGGTTTGTCTCCACATCCGGCTGGAACACCCCTCCGAGGTCTATTGACGCCCTGTTGAAGAGTGCGTGGTAGTCGGCCAGATGTCGTTCCTTGAGGGCGTCGTAGCCCTGTGCCATTGCGTCCGCCAGGGTCTTTTCCACAGTCTCGTGCGGCATTGGATATGGCGCGAGCTTCTTCTTCGGGTCGGGTTCCAGGAAGACCCTCGACTCCAGCCTGTAGTTTGTTGCGCAGGTGAAGTAGATTACGACCTCGGTGGCGTCGTGGAACTGGATGCCGTCGGGGGTGCAGGCGACCGTGCCGCCGACCGCCTGCCAGCGGAGCTGCCCCTCGTAGTGGATTTCATAGAACTCCATCTTTCCTGTGAGGAGAATCCTGTCCGGGAGGCATTCCACCTTGCCTGACTTCCCATGCCCGTCCCCGACTTTCGACCCAAAGTCCTTGACGAAGGGGATTTCCGCGAAGAGCTTGAAGGAGAGGGCGTTTGGCTTGTCGGAAGTGAGCCTCAGGACGGCCACCCGGTCGGGATAGGAAGTGAAGAGCTCCCGGCGGAAACGCGCCCCGTCCACGGTGTATTCCACCGACGCGACGGCGTCGTTGAGGGAGAGGTCCCTGCGGTATTGGGAGTATTCCTTCTGGCCATCGAAGTCGAGGAAGAACTCGCAGAAGTTGTTCAGTCCCTCGGGGGAGGGATTTGCGAGGGAATTCTCCGTAATCTGGATGCGCTCCGTGGGGACGCCGCCGAAAATCTTCGCGCCAAACCAGCCGCACCCCAGGGGGAGGGCCCACTTCTCCCAGCCGCGCTCCTTGTTCGCACCGCCGTTGATTAAGTCAAGCAACTTGCCGCCAGGGCGCTTGATGACGTCGGGACGGGTGCGGGGTTCGCTCTGGGGGGATGGCTTGAAGTACTGGAGCAGGTAGGATTTCATGGGCGTGGTTGGATTCTGCGAAAATGCAGGTGAAAACGACACAAGGAATAATATGGCAAGTGCGAGGTGTTTCATTGACGGCGCGACGGGGGAAGTGCCACCGATTCCCGCTTGAAGAGCTTGTAGGCGATTTTCTGCTGGAGCTGGACCTTCAGGCCGTTGGCCAGCTTCTCAAGGGTCTCGAAGGCGCACAACGCCATGGTCTCAAAGTCCTGCTCAAGGGCGGTAAGGGGAGGATCGAGGAACTCCGAGACGCCACGGTACTCCCAAGCCACCAGCGAAAGGTCCTCGGGGACGCGCCTGCCAAGGGTGCGAAGACAATGCAGGGTCTGTATCGACATGGTCTCGCTGGGTATGATTATCGCAGTCACGCCGGACTTCAACAGGGTGTCTATCGCACCAAGGGGCTCGCTCGCGTATGACACGACAAATGCACTGCCGGAAAGACCGTGGGACGCCATCCCCTCCAGGAAGGTCTCCTTGCGAAATCTGCTGCAGAAGTTGTCCTCGCCCCAAAGCAACAACCCGATCCTGCGGTGGTTGTAGCCCACGAGATGCTCTATCGCACGGGGAACCGATGACTTCTCGTCAGAATATACCGACGGAATCCCCGTCACGGGATTGCCGCTGTCGTTGATGCAGACCAGGGGCGAATTGCTGATGCGGCGCCACTTCAAGGACAAGTCCTGGCGTATGTCCATGCTCAGGACGCCAAGGAAGTCGTGGTCGGACACCATGGAGAGGTCGTCGCACCCCACCATCTCAAGGCCATAGCCACGGCGCAGAGCCTCGCAACGGATGGCGGACAGGACGCGCAGGTCGTAGCAGCTCATGTCCCCGAGGATGTCCGACATGACAAGCAGAGCGTTCCGGCTGCCACGGCGGAAGAAGAAGTCGTGGGAACGCAATAGCTCCTGGATGCGCCGACGGGTCGCCTCCGATATCCTCCCGCGGTTGTTCAAGACACGCGATACGGTGGATATCGACACGCCCGCCTCGGCGGCAATGGTGGCTAGGCTGGTCTCTAACTTGGGACGCATGGGAGACAGGGGAATGGAATGCAGAAGGAGACCCCGCCCGCGACGCCGCAAAGCGGAGATTGCACGCCGCAGTTGACGGCAGGAAAAAGAGCCCTCCTTTTCTCCAGAATATACCCATTGTTGCAATATTTTTGTATTCTTTTGCGCAACTTTTCCGCAGGTTTGTCTTGGGTGTTCCAGTGAAAGTCTGGAATGTGGCGCATAGTAATTCCTGCGGAGTCTTGAGACCCTCCGGCGTGGAGCCTGTGCTTCCGTGTGTTTTCCTGCCCTACAAATTCATCAACACGAGTTAATCTGTCCATGAAGAAGCTGAGAATTGGTGTATTGGGTGGTGGTGCGATAGCCCGCGCCTCCCACATTCCTGGGTATGCCGCGAACGAGAACTGCGAGCTGACTGCGATAGCGGACATACTTCCGTCGTCCTTGGCCGGCGTCAGGGAGAAGTGGCACTTTGAGCATGAGTATTCCGACTGTTCGGAGCTTCTTCAGAAGGAGCGTCCCGACCTGGTTTCGATTTGTCTTCCGAACAAGTATCATGCCCGTTATGCGATTGAGGCGATGGAGTGCGGGTGTGACGTCATCCTTGAGAAGCCCGTTGCGGTATCCATGGAGGAGGCGGAGTCCATCAAGGCCGCCCAGCAGCGCACAGGCCGCCGTCTGGCAGTCTGTTTCTCCCATCGTTTCAACCCGTTGGCGATTGCCGCCCGTGATGCGGTTTTGGCCGGCAAGATCGGGGAGCCCTACATGATTCACGTCCGTTTCGCCCACACCGGCCCATATCCCGGCTGGGCGAAGACCGACTGGTTCTACAATCCCGAGATGGCCGGCGGCGGCGCGGTCCTGGACATGGGAATCCACGCCATCGACCTGGCGCATTGGTTCATCGGCGACATCAAGGCGGTCACCGGCTTCTCGGAGACTCTCCGCAAGAAGATCGAGGTCGAGGACAATACTGTCGCGGCATTCAAGTTCGACAGGCCGGCCATGGGCTATATCGAGTGCGGGTGGACGAGTGTCGCTGGCTTCTATGGCCTTGAAATCATGGGCGACAAGGGAGCCGTCCTGGCGAACTATGCGGAGGAGAAGACGATTCTGACCCAGGGCGGCTTCACTCCCGACGGCAGGTTCGAGACCAAGAGCGAGGTCATCGGCACCCTAACCGTCGCTGCATGGGAGAACCAGATGGCGAAGTTGATCGAGGCGGAGTTGAAGGAAGAACCCTTCCCCACCAGCATCGACGACGGCATCAAGGCGCTCAAGGTGGCTCTGGCAATCTACGATTCCGCAAAGACCGGCCGCACCATCGAACTCTAATCACAGGGAGACCCACGGGATGAAAAGAAAAATCGCCTTCATCGACTACAGCATTGACGAATGGCACGCGAACAACGCCCCCGGCACAATCGCAAAGTCCAGCCTCGCCGATGAGTTCGAAATCGCCGGCGCCTGGGAAAAGACCCCTGGCCCAACCCCCCTGAACAAGTGGTGCGCCGAAAGGAATGTCAGACCATACGATAATCTCGACAAGCTGATTGAGGAGTGCGACGGACTCTATATCCTCGCACCGTCAAACCCCGAGGCACACGAGGAAATCGCATGCGGAGCCCTTGCATCCGGAAAGCCCGTCTTCATCGACAAGCCCCTCGCCCTCGAGGAGGCCGCCGCTGAACGGATGTTCGCACGGGCGGAAGCACACAACACCCCGATGTTCTCATGCTCCTCGCTAAGGTACGGCACGGAAATCCAGGAGGTCAAGGGAACGTTCCCAATCGAATATGTCTCGGTGTTCGGAGACGGACATGTCTTCTGGGAGGAGGCAATCCACCCCCTCGAAATGATTGCCACACTCATGGGGACAAATATCACCAGCCTGATGCATACACGCTCAGGAGAGGCACACCACATCGTCTTCAGATTCGATGACGGACGAGTCGCGGACATGACGATGCACTCGACTCTGTGGCCATACTCCTTCTGCGCCTGCGGCCCGGAGGTCTACAAGGCTGTCCCGCAGGTGACGGACTACTTCGAAAACCAGGTCGAGGTCATCCTCAAGTTCTTCAAGGACCGAATCGTCCCCATCCCCCAAAAGGAAACCGTCGACATCGTCAGAATCCTCAGAGTGATAATCGAAAGCGAAGCAAGACTCAATGAATGGGTTAAAGTGCGATGAGTAGAGAATAGGGAGAAGAAGGTAGGGAGAAGTGCGTGGACACTTTGCAGTGGGCTTCCGTTGAGCGCGGCAAAAATTGCCGTGCCGGTTAGAGGACAGAGAGAAAAACCACACAGAGACGCGCGGCGGAATCGCCGTGCGGGCGCGCCCAGGCGCGCCAGCCACGCACTACCTTCTACCCTCCTCTCCCTTCTCACTACTTGACGGAAGCCCACTGCATAGTGACCACGCACTACTTTCTACCTTCTCCTCCCTACTTTCTACTTTCGTTTTTTTCCCTATAATAACGGTTAGGAAACGCCCTGTTGCGCGTATTTCGTGTTTTTCGTGGTTCATCCCCTCCTAATTGTACGCACGGCGATTCTGCCGTGCGGGCGCGCCCAGGCGCGCCAGCCACGCACTACCTTCTACCTTTTTCTCCCTTCTCACTACTTGACGGAAGCCCACTGCATAGTGACCACGCACTTCTCCCTGCCTTCTTCTCCCTTTTTCCCTACTTTTTTCCCTACTTCGGCTTTTCCCTACTTGTTTTTTTCCTACAATAACGATTAGGAAACGCCCTGTTGCGCGTATTTCGTGTTTTTCGTGGTTCATCCCCTCCTCATTGTGCGCGCGGCGGAATTGCCGTGCGGGCGCGCCCAAGCGCGCCAGCCACGCACTCCCTTCTACCCTCTTCTCCCTTTTTCCCTACTTTGGACGCCCACTGCAAAGTGACCACGCACTACTTTCTACCTTCTCCTCCCTATTCTCTACTTTGACAAAAACAAACAACCCCAGGAGAGATTCGCCAATGAGGAAAACATTCACCCTTATCGAGTTGCTTGTTGTGATTGCAATCATCGCGATTCTTGCATCCATGTTGTTGCCTGCCCTGTCGAAGTCGCGTGAGAAGGCGCGTGCCATCAGCTGCACCAACAACCTGAAGCAAGTCCAGCTGGGCAACATCCTCTACGGCAACGACTACGACGACTACCTGCCGCCAAACGTCTTCCACATCCAGAACCAGAGCGTCAATTTCTTCGGCGCCATCATTGAAGACCCGAACACTACTTTCTGGTTCTCCCTGAATCCACTCATTCCCGGCACCCCGATGACAGGCTCCCAGTGGTGTGAAAAGGACCCCGCCGCCGCCTTTGGGGCAACCGGCCCCGGCACAGGCGTCGACAAGAGTTCCTGGCACAAGGTCCTGCTATGCCCGTCCGCACCAACCAGCCAGCGTGTGACGGGAAATATCGCCTACCAGGCAAACATGGGCGCAAGCTACTGCAAGAAGTTCCTCGACGGAACCCCCTGGGGAGACTGGGGACAAGTCGGAGACACCTGGCCTCCACCTGGAGGCGGATCTCCGCAATCAAATACCCCTCCATCTTCGTCCACGTCCTGGACGGCACGGCCTGCAACCAGCTGGGTACGGACAACCTGACGGGGGTCGTTGCATTCCCACCGTCGATGCATCGTGACCTGGAGAACAGGAGCCGCTACTTCCGCCACGGTGACATGTGCAACTTCGCCTTTGGCGACGGCCATGTCGCAGCCGTCAACAAGAACAAGGTGATAATCGGCTACAACTACTCCATGCCACTCTACACGGACTTCTACTGGTATCCGGGCGCCGACTGCTACGGCGGCGAAAAGGACCGCTAGCCCTAGAACACACCCGGTTCCACAAAAAAGGACTGCCGCCACCCGCGGCAGTCCTTTTTTGAAAGCCGGATTCCCCTGGAGGGCGGTTCTTGAAGGCATGAAGCACACGGATTGCCGTAGAACGCGCTTTCCAGGAAATCAGTGAACCTGCCCCCTGATGAAGAGTGCATTTCTGTCCATTCGCCATTCTATTGACCGCCCTGATAGGGAAGATAGCATTCTGAAGTGTCGCATTAGCCACCCGAAGACCTGCCCGCCAACCGCATGAAAAACCTCCTGACGATCCTCCTGCTTTCCTGCACCCTGCCGCTCCTTGCCCAGGAATGGACATTTGATAACACCCGTTCCGATTGGACTGACAGCAGCATGCTGACCGTGGCCGAAACCCCCGATGGACTGGAAATCACCAGCACGGCTCTCCACCCGAATCTCCGCGCCCCCCAGGTGGATTTCGCGCCAGAAGGGAAGAACTTCCTGGTCGTCGAATATGAGGCGACGGCGCCGGAGACGCCTATCGGCGGGGGATTCGCATTCTTCGGAACCAGTGACGACCCGATGCTGGACGAGGAGAAGAAATTCTATCTGCCACAGCTCATTGTCGACGGAAAACCCCATAGGATGGTGGTGGATTTGCAGGGAAAGGCACGGGCGAATGCCTTCGCAATCTGGTCGAATGCAACCGCAATCACCACCCTGCGACTGGATTTCGAGCCACAGCCGGGGACAACCATGCTCGTCAGGTCAATCCAATTCCTGAAATTGGATGAAGACAAGGCGCTTGCAGAACTGCACCCCGAGGAGTTCGCCAAGGGAATTCCATTGAGGATGCCCGTGGACATGCCGAATGCAGGGGACAGGAAGCCGGAGGCCGCCGTCCCCGGAGTCAATGCATTCTTCTCCCCAATGGTCTCCCCCGACCCCTCCTTCTACTACGTCGGGCCATGCCACCTGCGGAAACGATTCCATCTGGATGGAAAGCCCTCGCAGGCACTCTGGCAAAGCATCTGCGATGACGAAATCGAAGGGGCCTGGCTGAATGGCCACAAACTGGAAAGAAGGTGGAGCGACCTATGGAGGACCCCCGATGTCTTTGATGTCCCCCCGGGATTTTTCGTCGAAGGGGAGAATCTGCTGGCCATCCGTTACCAGAACACCGGAGACATCGGCGGCCTGATGATGGATCTCCAGATTGTCAGGGAAGACGGGCAGATCCAAGTCGTCACCCCGGAGGAATCCCGGAGCCTGGCAGGGGAGGCGCCCGACGGCTGGGAACGGAGGGACTTCGACGACGGCGCCTGGGCAAAGGCCGCCACACGCCCCGGTCCACCTGCCGCACCCTGGACAAGTCTCCGCCCCGCATACAGGAGCCTCAAGGGCAAGGACGGCGCGCCGGTGCGCGTCAAGGTGGTCGCCAACGACATCCTCTCCATGGATGTCCTCTTCATGGAGCCGGAGGACGGGTTCACGCCAAATGAACGCTTCTACGCCCATCTTTGCAGCCCCAGCGGACAGGTCCTGGAGGCATTCGAGGGGACTGCAGGCGAATTGCAGGGCACCACCACCGAGGATGGCATCCTCTTCCGCTTCAAGGCCTTCGAAAGCGATTACTACGGGACTCCCGCACACTTCCAATGGGTGTTCGGAATGACCGACAGACGCCAGCTCCTGGGAATGACGAAAGTGGACGTGGTGACGGAGGAGCGTGCCATGGAGGGGGAGCCCGCCGTGTCCAAGGTGGCGCAGACCCCGCGGGGACCCATCCCGATGCTGAACGGAAAACCCTTCTTCTTCAACATCCTCACGGCATGCACCTCCACTATGGACAACCACTACTTCGTGACAGGCATGGAGGGGGCGGACTCCCCGTTCAACGTGGTGGCGGCCCGGCTCGGCGGCATGACAAACCTGTGGTGGGTCGGACCAGACCAGTACGACTTCACAGAGGTCGACCGCACGCTGAATTCAATCCTCCAACACTACCCTGACAGCATGCTGGGACTCTATGTCTGGTGCCAGCCCGGAGGATGGTACGGCAGAATGTATCCCGATAGAATGTCGCACATGGAGGACGGCAGCATCTACGGATACTACGTCTCGGCTATCGATTTCGCAAATGCGGAATACCGCGCAGACGCCGCACGCGCGCTGACCGCGCTGATGAATCACCTGGAGACTTTCTTCGGACCAAAGACCTTCATCTACAATCTCATGGGAGGAATCTCCTGCGAATGGCAGGGATGGGCGTCCCACTCCGACCAATACGCGGACTTCAGCCAGGGGGGAACACGGGAATTCCTGGAATACGCCGCACAAAATGGCGTGAATGCAACCGCCGTGCCGGGACGACAGGAACGGGAGGCAACCGTCGACGGCATTTTCCGAAACCCCGCCAGGGACGAAATCGCAATCCTATATGACAGGTACTACAGCGAATCCATCGCGGAATGCGTGGAGATCCTCGCCGCCGCCGCAAAGAAGGCATGCGGGCGGAACAAGTTGGTGGGATGCTACTACGGATATCTGATGGAATACGCCAACCTGGGACACTGCGTCAACGGCGGCGGACACAACGCCCTCCAAAGGCTGCTGGATTGCCCCGATTTGGATTACTTCCTCTCGCCACAAAGCTACGGCATCCGAAGCCTGGGGGCGCCAAATGCGGACATGAAACCGTACGGCGCAATCTTCAACGCAGGAAAGTTCTCCATGATGGAGGACGACACGCGCACGCACCTGACCTTCAAAACCGACTTCGAACAGACTCTGAACATGGAGTGCACCTTGAATGTCCTTAAGAGGAATGTCGGAATGTCACTGGCACACGCAACTCCATTGAACCAGCTGCCGCTGGTTGGAGGCAACGAACTGGACGACCCGGCAATCCGGCAATTGTTCACAAGGTCGCTGCAGGCAGGACAGTATCTCATGGAAAACGGCTCCTCACCATCCGCGGAAGTCGCCGCTGTGATTGACGAGGATGCCATCCGGTATTTCGGGGCAACCACCTCCGCCGTGGCGGTGAAGGACCGGAGCCGGTATATGTACTCCCATGACGGAGCCCTGCGCACCCAGCCACGCTATGTCCAGCGCATCTCGGGAGACCTGCTCTACTACCAGAGAATCCCGCTGGCACAGTTCGGAGCCCCCGTGGATGTGGTTCTGCTGGAGGACATCCTGAGATGCCCCGCCAAATACAAGATGGTAATCTTCCTGAACGCCGTCAAGGACAAGCCGGAACTCCGGCAGGCAATCCAGGCACTGCGGGACAATGGCGCGAAAATGGTCTTCACATACGGCACGGGATTCCTGGACGACCAGGGAATCTCCACGAAAACACTCTCCGAAAACGTGGGAATGGAGATGGCGGAGGCAGGAGAAGGCTCCCTCATAATCCTCTTCGACAGGGAGAAGGACCAGGAGGCAGGACATCCATACACGGTCAAAACACGGTTCAAGGTTGTGGACAAGGAGGCTACACCGCTGGCAAGGTATGAATCCACGGGGGAGGTGGCCGTCGCCGAAAAGGATGGAGCATACTTCTACGGAACCACCGACCTGGACAGGGAGTTCCTGCGACATGTCGCAAAAAACGCAGGAGTCCATGTCTTCATTGACGGGGACGACAATCTCTATGCCAGCCGGGATGTGGTCAGCATCCACGCCAACCACGCAGGACGAAAAACCATCAGGCTGCCGCAAATATGCGATGTGGTGGATGTCTTTTCGGGAGAGGTGGTGGCAAGGGAGACCAACTCCTTCGAAATCACTATGGATGCCTTCGAAACACGGGTCTTCCTGACCGGAAATGCGGAAAAAATATTAGGTAGGGAATAGGGAGAAGAAGGTAGAAAGTAGTGCGTGGTTGGCGCGCTTGGGCGCGCCCACACGGCGATTCTGCCGTGCGTTCATTGAGGAGGGAATGAACCACGAAACACACGAAATACACGAAAGGGGGGAATAACAGAACCACGAATGGACACGAATGGACTCGAATAATTCTTCATAGGGAAGAAAGAAGTG
>ERZ1034925.67-NODE-67-length-60748-cov-27.439837_pt1 | contig 60748 bp, 50 predicted proteins | sample MGYA00520687_ERZ1034925 | MGnify/ENA primary metagenome ERZ1034925 (study PRJEB33766, sample SAMN09781758) | gut metagenome | biome: gut microbiome | host: Homo sapiens | place: Madagascar | study: EMG produced TPA metagenomics assembly of the PRJNA485056 data set... | reverse complement strand
GAGTATTATAAGAAAAAATAAATAAATTTGTAGAGGATATTATAATGAATAAAAGTTTATTAACAAAGGTTATGGCGGGTACAGTCGCTTTATCAACATCATCTTGCAAGCGTGAACCTATTCATAGAATTTCTGATGCTTCAAAATATCCAATTATTGAACGTGTGGATTCTTTTGTTAAGTCTAATTTGAATGAAGTTGATACAACTTTTGCAGAAAAAATTAAAACAGATACATTAGAAATTTCAAATAGTTTATTAAATGATAAAAAGGAATTAGTAGAATATTTGGATAAAAATGCAAGAAGGTCTAATTCAAATGTAATAATGAGTTCTGGACCTGAATATTGTTATGGACTTCAATATAATGGAAAAATAGGTTGGGGTTGGAAGATTAAAGATGAGGTAGAGCCTAAATATATATCATCTGAAATGGCTGGTGTAATGCAAAATAAAGTTTATACAAATAAATCTGAAGATAAATTTTTTGTACCTGTAAATTATTATGGAGTTAGAAATCCAAATAGTATAAAATAGATGTATAAAAAATGGCTAGTTTTTAACTAGCCATTTTTTATATTTATTGTATTGCATCGTAACAATCTGAACATATTGTTTCATAACCTTGATGCTCGCCAAGTTTACGATATTTCCAACATCTTTCGCATTTTTCACCTTCTGCTTTTGTTACCCAAACTGTGTAACCTTCTTCTGAATATTCATTAAGAATATTGTTAGGTTTTTCTTCTGTTATGTATGCTTGAGACGTAATGAAAATATCACATAAATCATCTTGGTTTGCTTTTAGTATATCTGAATTGTTTTCAGATTTTACAAATACTGCAACTTCAAGAGAACTACCAACTTTCTTTTCTGCTCTAAGTGGTTCAATAGCACGTGTTACAACTTCTCTTGTTTCTAAAATTTTTGAGAAGTCTTTTTCAAGTGCTTCGTTAGTCCAAGTAGAGTGGATTGTTGGCCAATTTGTTAGAAGAACACTTATTAAACCATTTTTGTGCATATCTGGCATATTTTGCCAAATATCTTCTGCTTGGTGTGGCATTACAGGTGCAAGTATTCTAACAAGTGTTTGTAATGTTTCATACAATACTGTTTGACATGCTCTTCTTGATAATGATTTTTTGCCTGCTGTGTATAATCTATCTTTTACAATATCAAGATAGAAAGAACTTAAATCTACTGCTGCAAAGTTTTGTAGACATTGGAAATATTTATAAAATTCATAATTTTCAAATGCTTCAGTTACTTCTGCAACAAGTTTGTTTAATTTATGTAGTGCAAATTTATCAATAAGTTTTAAATCGTCGTAGCATACATAGTCCTCCTGTGGATTAAAATCAAAAATGTTACCCATCAAGAATCTTGCTGTGTTACGAGTTTTCTTAAAGATTTCAGCAAGTTGACCAACAATATTGTTACCGATTTTTATATCGTTTCTGTAATCAACAGATGCTGCCCATAATCTAAGAATATCTGCACCATAGTTTTTAATAATATCATCTGGTCTAATGTAGTTACCAAGTGATTTAGACATCTTTCTACCATCTTCACCAAATACGAAACCGTGAGTTAGAACACCTTTATAAGGTGCTTTTTCTTGTGTTGCAATTGATGTTAATAGTGATGATTGGAACCAACCTCTGTGTTGGTCAGAACCTTCTAGGTATAAATCAACTGGTGTATGACCAAGTTCTTCTGAACGTTTTTCAACAACTGCTTTCCAAGATACTCCACTATCAAACCAAACGTCCATAATGTCACGTTCTTTTTTGAAGTGAGTTTTACCACATTTAGGACATTTGAATCCTTCTGGTAACAATTCTTCTGCTGAATATTTTACCCAAGCATCAGAACTTTCTTTTTCAAACATTTTAGCAATCTTTTCGATTGTTTCATCGTTACAGATTACTTCTCCACAGTCTTCACAATAGAAGATAGGAATTGGAACACCCCAAGCCCTTTGTCTTGAGATACACCAGTCAGTACGTCCTTCAACCATGTTTCCAATTCTGTTTTCACCACTTGCAGGAACCCATTTTACATTTTTGATAGCATTTAATGCTTTATCTCTAAACTTGTCAACTTTAACAAACCATTGTGGTGTTGCTCTGTAAATAACAGGTTTTTTACATCTCCAACAATGTGGATAACTGTGTTGAATATCTTGTTGTTTTAGTAATGCTTCTTTTGCTTCAAGCATTTCTATAACCATTGAATTACCTTTGTAGTAAGGAATTCCAACTAACTCTGGAATACCTACAATATCAGTCCAAACACCAGCCCCATCTAGTGGTGAGAATACTTCAATATTATATTTGCAACCAACTTCATAATCTTCAAGACCGTGTCCTGGAGCGGTATGTACAGAACCTGTACCTGCTTCAAGAGTTACGTGTTCACCTAAGATAATAGGTGATTTTCTATTAACTAGTGGGTGTTGTGTTTCTAATAGTTCTAAATCTTGTCCTTTGCAAGAACCAACAACTTTAATATCAGATTCTTCCCATTCTACATCGCTTAAGAATGAAGATAATAATTCTTGTGCTACAACATAAATATTGTTGTTGTATTCAAAGAATGTATATTCAAATCTTGGATGCATACTGATAGCCATATTTGATGGAATAGTCCAAGGTGTCGTTGTCCAAATAATAGCATAAATTGGTTTATTATTTGAATTTTTTAGAATTTCCTTATTTATTTTATCAGAAGATTTTTCATCAAATTGGAATCTTACATATATTGATGTTGATGTATGGTCAGCGTACTCAACTTCTGCTTCAGCTAATGCTGTTTCACAAGCAGCACACCAATATACAGGTTTAAGGCCTTTTTCAATATATCCTTTTTTGTACATTTCACCAAATACTCTAATTTGTTCGGCTTCATATTCTGGATTGATTGTTAAATAAGGATTTTCCCAATTTCCTAGAACACCTAAACGTCTAAATTCGTTTTCTTGTCCTTTTAGGTTTTTATGTGCGAATTCTCTGCATTTTGTTCTTAGTTCTGTTTCAGTGATAGCATGTCTACCACCTTTGATTTTTTTTACAACGGCATTTTCAATAGGTAAACCGTGACCATCATATCCAGGAACGTATGGTGCATAAAAACCTTTTTGTGATTTATATTTAATTAAAATATCTTTTAAAATTTTGTTTAAAGCCGTACCTACGTGAATCTTTTCAGAACTTAGGTAAGGTGGTCCATCGTGAAGAATAAATGAATTGTTTTTATCTCTTTGTTCAATCATTTTTTCATAGATGTTGTTTTCTTCCCAAAATTTTTGTATTTGTGGTTCTCTCATTGTCGCATTTGCTCTCATACCAAGAGTTGTTTGTGGCAAATTAAGAGTCTTTTTATATTCAACTTTTTCGTTTGTTGTTTCCATTTTTACCTCTAATTCTTTTCAACATTCTGTTCAATACTAGTTTCTTTATCAAAATCATCAGGATATGATTTACATTCTAATTTTTCAGCTGATGAAGATATAAATTTATTCATTTTTTCGTAATCAAATTCATTTTCCCAACGAGCAATAACAACTGTTGCTACACAGTTTCCTATAAGGTTAACTGTTGTTCTTCCCATATCTAACAATTGGTCAATACCTAATAATATTGCAACACCAACAATTGGAATTTGAAAACTTGTTAGAGAACCAGCCAATACAATAAGGGCAACTCTAGGTATGCCAGCAATACCTTTGCTTGTCACCATAAGGGCGAACATAATTATAAGTTGTTGCTCGATTGATAATGGAATACCGGCAATTTGTGCACAGAATATAACTGCAATTGCTAGGTATAAAGTACTGCCGTCACAATTGAATGTATAACCTGTTGGCATAACAAAACCAACGATTGATTTTGGTACACCGAATTTCTCCATAATTTCCATTGCTTTTGGTAGTGCTGCTTCTGAACTAGCAGTTGAAAATGCTAATATTGCAGGTTCTTCAATTGCTTGCAATAAGGCTTTTAGTGATATGCCAACAATTTTACAAGCGATAAATAGCACTATTGCAACAAAGATTATAAGTGCAAAGTATAATGAACCTATAATTTTTGTGTAATTTTTAAGTACACTGATACCACTAGAACCAACTGTATAAGAGATTGCACCAAATATACCAACTGGAGCAAATAACATTACAAATTCTGTAAACTTAAACATAATTTGGCAAACAGAGTTTAATAAATCCATAACAGGTTTTGCTTTTTTGCCAATTGTACAAATTGCAAGTGCGAAGAATATAGAAAATACGACAATTTGTAATAGATTACCTTCTGCCATTGATTGAACAACACTTGTTGGAACCATACTAGTGAAAAATTCGCTAAATGAATGATGTTGAACAGCAGATGACATTTGAGTGATTTCATCAAGATTTGGTAAATTTATTGCATGTGAAATACCTAATCCAGGATTGGTTAAATTCGCTACACCTAAACCGATGAATAGAGCAATTGTTGTAACTATTTCAAAGTACAAAATAGTTTTAAAACCAACTCTTCCGACTTTTTTTACATCTCCGTGACCAGCAATACCCACAACCAATGTTGCAAATAACAATGGAGCAATAATCATTTTAACCATTCTTAAAAATATCGTTGCTAGTGGGTGCATTTTTACTGCAAAATCAGGAGCAACAGCACCTACAATAATACCTGATATAAGTGCTATGAATATCCATAATGTTAATGTTGTATTTTTCACTATTATCTTCCTCGCATTTATTTAATTATATCTGAAAAACATATCTCATCAAGTAAATAGCATTGTTTTGTTAACTGTTTATAAGTAAAAAACTATTTATCTATTTCTTTTTTATAAATACCAATACCATATCTTTCGCAATATCGTTTTGTTTCTTTTATGACAACATTTGATAATGCAAAAACTGCAATGAGGTTTGGAACGGCTAAAAACAATGTTACACCGTCAGATAAATTTATAATACTTTGGAAGTTCATCGCTGAACCTGCAATGATACATAGACAGTATATTAGTTGAAAAGTTCTTATTTTATATGTTTCTTGTCCAAATAAAAATGTCCAAGCTTTTACTCCATAATAAGAACCACAAAGCATAGTTGATAGTACAAAACAAGATACCATAATTGTTAATAAAATAGGAAAAATAGGACAAATTGTTCCAAATGCTTTAGATGTTAGTTCTATACCAGCAATGCCATTTACACATAAATATTGTTTAGAAACAACAATAACAAATGTTGTTGCTGTACTAACTATCACAGTATCAACGAATGGTTGTAACATTGATATAAAGGCTTGTGCAACAGGTTTATTTGTGTTTACTGCTGAAAAAGCAATAGATGCAGTTCCTAAACCTGATTCATTTGCAAACATTGCACGTCTAAATCCCCATAACAAACAAGCAAAGGCTCCACCTTGCATTGCTCTTGGAGAAAAAGCTTCTTTTATTATTAAATGAATGGTTTCAGGTACGTGTGTTATGTTTAATAAGCAAACTAAAAACGCACTGAATATATATAAACTACACATAATAGGAGTTACTTTTGATGTAAATTTCCCAATTGCTTTTATACCACCAATGACTGTAAACCAAGTTATAATGGCGACAATTGTGCCTATTAACCAACCATTATTGTAAAAAATACTATTTTGTCCACCAGTTATTTCTGTTATTTGTGATGACATAGCATTTATTTGGAACAAGTTCCAACCACCAATCATTGCAAAAACGCAACAAACAGCATATATTTTTGCAAGTGTTGGAGCAAATTTTTTTAGAAATGGATTTCTTAAACCATTTATTATGTAGTACATTGGACCACCAGATACTGTACCATCAGGGTTTGTTTGCCTGAATTTAAGACCAAGTAATACTTCTGAATATTTCAATGCCATAGAAAATAGCCCTGCTACTATTATCCAAAATATTACACCCGCTCCACCAATTGAAACGGCTGCTGCAGAACCGGCTACATTACCTATGCCGGCAGATGCTGAAATAGTTGCACTTAATGCTTGAAATGATGAAACTTCACCTTTTTTCTTTCGTTCATAGTCTAATTTTTTATGTTCATAGTTTTGTGTTATTAGTTTTATAGCGTGTTTAAATCCCCAAAAACCAATAAATCTTGTTTTTATTGTAAAAAATATTGCAGCAAAAATAAGTAATGCTACGATAAATTCTATTTTTACACCGTGTATAGTTATTGATGAAAATATAATTCCTGAGACTTTGTCAGCGATAGGTGACAAAATACTGTCAATTGCATAATCTAAATTCATAGTAATCTTATCGTATTATAAGCATAACAAAGGTTCAATGATTGTATGAAGTATTGATACAATACTATATAAAGCAAAAGCGAACCCAATTGGGTTCGCTAAGGCTGTCAACCGGACTTTTTTTTATTAGCGTTCTAAGTTAGAACTATTTTCTAATAGAGTTTTAAGTTGTTTTTTTGCATCTCTTTGAGATTTTATAACTGCATTACCACCAATACAGCCACCTTCACAACACATAACTTCAATTAGGTTGCAACCAGGACAACTTTTATCTTTAGCAAATTTCTTAAGTTCTTTAATTGAATCTTTTGTTAATCCATCAATAACATAAGGTTTTGCACTTTCTTTGTCTTTTAATACAGAACAAACTGCATCAGCAACACCACCTGTTACACCAAAGTTTCTTGCTTGTTTAGAACTTTCTTTATCGAATTTTTCTTCTTCGCATTCTTCAATATTAATTTTTCTACCTTTTATTAAAGCATTAAGTTCTTGGTAGTTCATAACGTAATCAACATTTTCGTTATTCATACCTTCTTTTCTTTTTGCTACACAAGGACTTACAAATACTGAAATAGCATCTGGATATTGTTCTCTTACTATTTGTGCAGTATAGAATAAAGGTGTTCCTGTTGTAGATTTGAATTCTTGAATTTCAGGAAGACCTGTTGCAGTCAAGTTGTTATAACCAGCACAACAAGATGTTGTCATGAATGGAGCACCTTCTTCCATTCTTTCTTCAAATTCTTTTGCTTCGTTGATGGTTGTAATATCTGCACCTTGTGCAACTTCAATTACTTCGTCAAAACCTGCTTTTTTGATAGCAGATTTTAATTTGTAGATTGAACAACCAAATTGACCAGCAATTGATGGTGCAATCATTGCAACTAATTTTTTATCAAGTGCTTTGATATTTTTCATAATGTCAACAAGTTGACTCTTTTCATTAACAGCACCAAATGGACAAGCCGCAACGCATTTACCACAAGTAATACATCTATCAAAATCTATTCTAGTAATATTGTTTTCGTCTTTATGAATTGCTCCAACTGGACAAGCATCTTCACAAGGTACTGCAAGTTTAACGATGGCATTGTAAGGACATGCTCTCATACACATTTTACAGTTTTTACATTTAGAACCATCAATTTTAGATTTTCCATCAACCATGCTAATAGCACCAAACTTACAAGCAGTTTGACAAGGTCTAGCAACGCAACCTTGACAAAGGTCTGTTACATAAATACGGCTAGGCACACAACCAACACAAGCAGCATCTAAAACTGTTAGTGGGTCTGTATCTGGTTCTTTTCTTTCAATTGCTTCTTTTGCGAAGGTTGACAACAATTTTGTTTCGTCATCTTCTTCAAGGGCAAAGCCTAAGCCTGCTTTTACACGTTCTTTTAATATTGCACGTTCTTTGTAAATACAACATCTATAAGGTACATCAGAACCTTTTGGACGCATATCATAAGGTATTAATCTAGCATTGTTTTCAAAATCTTCTGAAAAAAATGCTTCAACAATTCTTTCAAGAATTTCATTCTTGATTTCTATAGATTGAGCGATACTCATTTTTTCCTCCAATTAACTATTCTTCAATAAAATTATAACAAAAAATAATTATTATAAAAATTTTAAAAATGTTATCATGTATATTCATACTAAAGTATAAATTTTGTATATATTGACTTGAAATAAAGAAAAAAGACATTAAAATATATTGTATGATAAGAAATTTTTTTGCAAAAATATTTTCAATAAAAACAACTCCACGAGGGGTTGTATTAACGTTTTTAGGTGAAGAATATGTTCCTTTAAAATCTATAGAGGGTTTGGTTGATAGAGTTAAAATTCTTGAAGCAGCCTTAGAAAAACGTATAATGACTATTAAAATAATGGACGAACGTCTAAAAAAAGATAAAGAGTTGATTGAACGTATGCATAATGCTTTAGAGGCTCAAAATCGTCAAATGCATGAACAAATGGACTTAATAAATCATCAACGAGCACAATTGAAACATATAGATCAAATTAATTGGAGAATGAATAAATTAAAACATGACCAGAAGAAAATTATTAAAATGTCTGGTATGTAGTTAATTATTCTTATGTTTTGTTTTATAATCTAACTATGAAAATTGTTGATTATAATATTTTTAATGGTCAAAAAAATATGGATATTGATTCTGAAATATTAGAAGAGTCAATTCGTTTGAACAGAAAAGAGGCTGTTTTTAGATTTTATGGTTGGAGTCCTGCATGTGTTTCATTAGGACGAAATCAAAAAGATGATTTTATTGATTATAATTTGTTAAAAAAATATGGTGTTGATTGTGTAAGACGTTTGACTGGTGGTAGGGCATTATTTCATGATAAAGAATTGACATATAGTTATGTTATACCTGCTTCAGAATTAGAAAATGGTGAAAATATTACTGAATCATATAAACAAATTTCTGGTATTTTAATTGATATATTTGAAAAATTAGGAATTAAATTAACTATAGGTGGATTAGAACGTCATATTACAAGGGATAATTATTGTATGTCAGTTTCTACTGGGGCAGATTTATGTTTTGGTGGTAGAAAATTTATTGGGTCTGCACAATGCCGAAAAAACGGTTATATTTTACAACACGGTTCAATTTTATTAGATTATGACAAACACTTAATTGATAAAATTTTTCATGAAAATACGGATTTTTCTACTATTGTTACTTTGAAAGAAATTAATAGTGATATAACAGTAGATGATATCATTAGTATTGTAAAAACATTGTAATAAGAAATATTATAATTAGCAAATATTACGATTCTTTTAACTTTATACAAATATGGTTAATATTTCTAATATTAATAATCCATACATAATATCATCAAAAAGTACTCAGTTAATATCAACTCAACCTAATAAAGATAAGGTTGAGGCAAATTGTGTTGAAAACAAAAATTTAATTGATAATTATATAACAACACAAGGTTTATATAATCAACCTTTATTAAAGAGTACAAAATTTGAATCAAATCCATCAGGAATAAGTAATTATAATAATTATTTTGAAAAAGATATAAATGGTAATGTTTTGACATCTGTTGTTTATTCACAAGAGAATGGTTCAATTATTCAAAAGGTTAAGTCAACTTCAGCTGATGGAACAACTGTTGATAGAACAACATCAAATAATGATAGCGTAAAGCAAATGACTATTTTAATTAAAGATAAAAATGGTAAAGTTTTACTAAATAAAAATAAATCAACTGAAAAAATATCTGATGATGCAAAGAAAACAACAGTTAATGGTGAGGTTTATAATGTATCAGGTTTAAATAGCGATATTTTATCTGTCGAACATAATGGAGAAATTGTTAATATTGATTTACGAAAAATGACAGATGAAGAAGTTGGTAAAATGTCATTGGAATTTGGTAAAAATGGTGAAGAAATAGAATCTTTTGAAGAACGTAAAAATCCAATAACAGATGATGAACGTAAAATATTATATTCAAAAGTTAAACATTTAGATGGTGATGATTTATTTAGATTGTCAAAACAAATACAAAAACTTTCCTATTTAGATGTTCCTGATGGTGCATTAGAAAGTTTTTATAACGGTGAGAATAGAAAACTTATTTATTCAAAAGATGTTGGTGGATTAGTTATTTCTCATGAATTAGGTCATGGTGTAAATCATAATGTAAATACTAATTTTGGAGATTTTAATGCTTTAAAATCTAATAATGAACATTATCAAAATATGTATAATTATGAGGTTAATACCTTTCATAAAAATCCAACAGTAAGTAGTTGTGAAAAATTATTTGACTTAAAATTTACCAATGTAGAAAATATGATGCGAACAGGAATGACAAGAGAAGAAGCAGAACAACGTGTGAGAGATGAAAATTTTGCGGAATCTTATGTTGTTTTGAATTGTACTGATATTTTAAATTTTGATGAAAATATCCATTCAAGGGCATTAGCATTGACTAAAAATATGCCAAGAACATTGGCACAAGTTGAATATTTATCTAATCAATAATTAATGTTATAATTATCTTATGATAGATAGATATTCTTGTCCTGAAATGAAACATATATGGGACTTAAACACAAAATTTGAGTATTATTTGAAAGTTGAAATTGCTGTTTGTGAGGCTTACGTTCAATTAGGGATTTTTCCAGATGATATAATTCCGAAGATAAAAAAGAAAGCAAAGTTTTCTGTTGATAAAATCGCAAAAATTGAAGCAGAAGTGCATCATGATGTTATAGCATTTTTGACCAATGTTAATCAATCATTGGGAAAAGAGTTGTCAAAATATATGCATGTAGGTATGACAAGTTCTGATGTGATTGATACTGCATTTGCTCTTCAAATAAAAGATAGCGGTAATATAATAGAGCAAGATTTTGATATTTTATTAGATACTATTAGGCAACTTGCAATCAAATATAAACATACACCTTGTATAGGTCGTTCTCACGGTATTCATGCAGAAGTTATGACTTTTGGATTGAAGTTGTTGAATATGTATGACACAATTGAACGTGTTTATAAAAATTTCTTGTCTGCACAAGAAGAAATTAGAGTTGGACAAGTATCAGGTCCGGTTGGTACTTATAGTAATATTCCAATAGAATTAGAACCAATTGTTTGCGAAAAATTAGAACTTAAACCTGCTAGAATATCTACACAAATTATAGCAAGAGATTATCATGCAAGATATATGCAATCATTAGGTTTGATAGCATCTGTTATTGAACAATTTGCAACAGAGATTAGACATTTACAAAGGACTGAGGTTAGAGAGGTTGAAGAAGGTTTCTCTAAAAAACAAAAAGGTTCTTCTGCAATGCCTCACAAAAAGAATCCTGTTTTGTGTGAAAATTTGTGTGGCTTGGCAAGAGTTGTTAGGAACAATGTTAATACTGCGATGGAAAATATTGTACTCTGGCATGAACGTGATATTTCACATAGTTCTGCAGAAAGGATTATCTTCCCTGATTCTTTAACGTTGATTGATTTTATGTTGAAACGATTTAATTTTGTTTTATCAAATCTTGTTGTTAAAGAAAATAATATGAAAGCAAATACATTTTTGTTCGGTGGCATTGTTTATTCTCAACGAGTTATGCTTGAATTGATTGAAAAAGGTTTAACTAGAGAAGATGCTTATGTTATTGTTCAAAGAAATGCATTAGATGCTTTTGAAAATAATGGTGATTTTAGATACAACCTAGAACATGATGATGATATTTTAGAATTTTTATCAACTGATGAATTAGATGATTGTTTCCAAATGAATGATTATCTTAAAAATGTTGATAAAATATTTGAAAAATTTGAGATGTAATAAATGATTTTTTATTTATACTTGTTATTAAAAAAGGGTGTTTCGACTGAAACACCCTTTTAATAGTTTATCTATAAGATAGCTTAGCAGCAGCAAGTGCATTTGCTACAATCGCAACCTAATGCTTCTTTTGCTTCTTCAAGTCTAACTTTGATACGACCGTCAACTGCGATACCTTCACCAGTTGTTTCAGAAATTAACAATGGGTTAATATCTAATTCATCGATGAATTTGTAATCATTAACTAATTGAGATAATCTCAATAGAGTTTCTTGAATTTGGTCTATTTGTGCAGGTTTTGTACCTCTAGCACCTTCTAACAATTTGTATGCTTTTACAGATTTAATCATTTCCATAGCATCCATATCTGTTAGAGGAGCAATTCTGAATGTTACGTCTTTCATAACTTCAACGAATACACCACCTAAACCGAACATCATCATTGGACCGTATTGAGGATCTGTTGCGATACCGCAAACCATTTCTCTTGAACCTTTAACCATTTCTTGAATGATTACGCCTTCAAGACCTTCTAATAATCCTTTTTCTTCAAGTCTTGAAAGTAGTCCTTTATATTCTTTTCTCAATTGTTCTTCTGATTTGATATTAACTACAACACCGCCAACATCTGTTTTGTGAGATGTTGTTTTTGATGTCATCTTCATAACAACTGGGTATCCAATTGAATTACCAAGTTTTACAACTTCATCTTCATTAGTAGCTAAACCATATTTACAAGCTCTGATACCATATGCTTGTAATACGTCGATTGATTCTAATGTAGTAAGTTGTGCTCTTCCTTCGCTTAATGCTTTTTTGATAATGCTTTCAGCTTTTTCTCTATCTACATCATAGCAAGGAATTTTACCTTCTGGTCTTTCCATCCATAATCTTTGTTGATTAAGTCTGTTAAGTCCATCAGCAGCTTCTTCAGCATACATAAAGAATGGCATATTAACATCCATATCTGATAATTTAGTGAAAAATTCATTCTTAGTCATGAATACACCGATAATAGGTTTTTCAGGATGTTCAGCCTTGATTTCCATTAATGCTTTAGCAACATCAATATCTTTTAAACCTAAGAATGGAAGATAGATTGTAATAATCATATCAACATTTTCATCAGCGATAACTGTTTCTAATGTTTGTTTGTAGTGTTCGATAGGTGCAGATGCAATCATATCGATAGGGTTTTTAACTGATGCAGCAGATGGTAAGAAACTTCTAAGTTTTTCTTTAGTTGAATCAGTAATTTTAGCCATTTGCATACCGTATTCGCAGATAGCATCTGTAGCCATGATACCAGGACCACCTGAGTTTGTAATGATAGCAACTCTGTCACCATTTGGAATAGGACAGTTAGCAAATACTTTTGCTGTTGCAAATAAGTTCTTCAAAGAAAATTCTCTGATAACACCAGATTGTTTTAATAATGCTGCAGCGGCTTTATCAGCACCTGCTAATGAACCTGTGTGTGATGATGCAGCACTTGCACCTGCTGCTGAACGACCAGCTTTTAATGCTAAGATAGGTTTTTTCTTAGTAATTTTAGAAGCCAATTTTCTGAAGTTTGATGGATTTTGGATTGATTCCATATAAAGAAGAATTTGTTCAACGTCTTCTTCATTTTCCCAATATTCAAGAGCAGTTTCTGCGTTAACATCTGCTTGGTTACCAATTGAAATGAATTGTGCAAAACCTAAGTTTAAGTCTTTTAAGATGTTTAAAATACCGCCGCCTAAAGCACCTGATTGAGATACGAAACCAATGTTTCCTCTTTCTGGTAAACTTTCAGCGAAGCAACCATCCATTCTAATGTCTGAGTGAGTGTTAACAACACCTAAGCAGTTAGGACCAACACATCTCATACCATATTCTTTAACTTTAGCAAGAAGTTGTTTTTCTAATTCAGCACCTTCTTTGCCAGTTTCTTTGAAACCAGCAGTAATAATACAAAGACCTTTTATGCCCTTTTCGTGACATTGGTCAATTGTAGATAATACGAATTTAGCATTTACTACAATGATTGCTAAATCAACTTCGCCAGGGATTTCTGTTACATTAGTGTAAGCTTGTAATCCTTCGATTATACCACCTTTTGGGTTAACAGGATATATATTTCCATTGAATTTATATTCCTGTAATCTTTTCATAATATCTGAACCAATAGTGTGTTCTTTTGTAGAAGCACCAATAACCGCAATTGATTTCGGTTTCATGATTTTGTCTAAACTATTCATGTTTTGTCCTTTCTTTTTATATATGAATGTTTTATTAGTATCCGTTATCAAGCCATTCTCTATTTCTAAAAGTGGCTCCAATTTCTTTTGCAATTTTTTCACATTCATCAATTCTAACGTTATAATCTTTATACCCGCTAACAATTGACATTGTTGTTTTAAAACCTTCTTTTACGGCTTCTTTTGCAAAATTCTTCATTTCTTCATAAGCATTTTTTACGTTTGGTAAGCACAATTCGTTATAAAGTTTTTCATCTTGTGCATTTAAACTAATTGACAATTCATCAATAAGTCCTTTTATTTCTGGTAAGATATTTCTTTTATTGATGATATTACCATGACCATTTGTATTTATTTTGATATGTGTGTTTGGATAGTTTTCTTTTACATATTTGGCAACTTCTTTTAAAATTTCAAATTTTAATGTTGGTTCACCATATCCGCAAAAGGTTAGTCCATTTTTGATTTTGTCTTCGTGTTTTTTTAATTGTTCGATTACATCTTGTGCTGTAATTTTTTCACTTTTTAATCTCATATCTGCACCAACTACATCATCTTTAAGTCTGCGAATGCAGAAAATGCAATCGTTAGTACAACCATTTGTAAGATTTATGTAAACTTTATTTTCTAAAAGATATACTAAATTATCGTCTGACATATATTACTAACCTCTATTTTTATTGTCACATATAAAGCATTTTTATCAAGCAAATATTACGTTTGTTAACCTGTTTTTTTTATTTAAAGTATTCGATTGTTAAATTTTGTAAAGAAAAAATTAAATATTCAAAAAATAAGCAATTTTTCTAAAAAAAATATCTTTATATAAATGTAGTTAAGTATATTGGGAATTATTATGATTGAGGATTTAAGATATAACTCCAATAATAATCAAATATCTTTGAATGGTGCTAACAAAAACCAACAAAGTAATGTTAGACAATCATTCAAAGGTAATCCTAATGCTGTTGATAAAACGCCAACAGCAGATACTTATCAACCTCATTTGTCACCTGTTCCAGATGAAGAAAAACCAGAAAGTCCTTTAACAAAGGCTGCTTATTTATTACCTACTTGGTATGCATTGAATAAAGGTACACAATTATTTGATAAAGCTTGTGGTGGTGAATATGAAAAAAGTTTAGTTGGAAGACTTGGTAGTTTTGGTGACAGAATTTCAGATACAAAATTAGTTAAAAATGGTTTTGTTGATAGTTTAAAAACACATACTTCATCTATCAAAAAGAATATTCAAAATTATGTAGATAAACATCCAATGCTTAGTGCAATGGATAAAACACCTACAAAACCTGAAAACGGAATGGCAAAAACATTCATGGAAACTCAGTCTGAATATGATGCAAAAGAAGCATTTGGTAAAATTGATGAATTAATCAAAGATGGTCCTAAATCATTAAAAGAAGCAGGTGCAACAAAAGATGAAATAAATGCTTTGAAACAAAAATTTGGAACAAATTTATTTGGAGGCTTAAAGAATAAAGAAGCAGCACTTCAAGAGTATCAACTTACAAAACTTGGAGATGCAAACATTCTAACTAGAATTTCTTCAAGAGAAGCTGCTTTAGATAAACAACTTGTAAAATTACAAAATCAATTAAAAGCATTACCTAAAGGTGATGCAATGAAAGATGTTTTAAAAGCAAGAATTGACTCTGTAAAATCTTTAAAGGCAGGTTATAGAGAAAATATTTTAAATTCTTTAAAACTTAAAAAACTAGGTTTGAATAGGGCTACTTTTGAAGCATTGAAAGTTGAGCCTGGTGCAAATCCTGCTTTAGTTGAAAAAGTATTAGAAAAGGGTAAGGAATTCTTCCCTAAATTATCAGAACATTATAACAAATTAAAGGTTATGCATGCTCCAAAAACTGCATTAGGTAAATTCTTACCAAAAATGGCAAAAGTAGGTATGCGTGGTCTAACATTTGGCGGTGGTTTATTTAATACATTGTTTATCGCTTGGACATTATCAGATAGTATTAAAAATACTGTTAATGCACCAAAAGACCAAAAAGTTGGTACAGCAGCAGCCGGTTTATTAGAAACATTATCTTGGGTTGCATCTATGCCATTAGCATTGGGAGCAATGCACAAGATTGGTGGACTTCAATATACTGGTTTATCAAAGGCTCAAGTTGAAGCATTTAGAACTGCTAAAAAAGCATTTGATGCAAAAGCAAAAGCAGGTGCATTTGCTGATGAAGCAGCATATAAAGCAGGTAGAGATGCAGTTGAAGCATTAAAGAAAGTTCCAAATCAATCTAAATTAACAAAAGCAGTGAAAGGTTTTGCAAAATTCATTGGTGTTGGTTTAGAACAATATACTCCGTTTAGACAAAGTACTAAAGGTTTGAAATTTTCTGAAAAACTACCAATTATGTTAAAAAATCTTGGTAAAAAATTACCAAACTTTGGTAGAAACTGTTTAGGTTATCCTTTAAGATTCGGTTTATATATGTTCGTATTTGCAGCAGCAGTTGATAAATTGTTCTCAGGTGTTACATCTGCAATCTTCGGTAAACCTTATGATCCAGAAGAAATTAAAGAACAAAAAGCAAAAGAAGCAGAACATTTAGCACAATTGTATCCAGGACCAAGAATGCTTCCTAATCAACAAGCAGAAATGGCAGTTGGTACAACAGATTTAAATCAATTATCAGATGCAAATTTAATAAAACAAAAAGTTAAAACATTAAATCCATCTCATTTGGGCGGTAATGGTCAAACTCCTGTATCGGTTCAACAACCAAATCAACCTCAAGTTAATGGACAATATCAACAACCATTTATGCCACCAGTTAGTCCTGATGTAAATAATGGTAATAACAATGGAACAAATCCAGCAGTTCCAAATACTCAAAAGGATCCAAATATTAGTCAATATGATACAGTACCAAGAAATTATGTGCCTCAAATAGATTTTAATAATCCAGTTAAGTTTTCTGATCCAATGACTAATCCAAATGCGGAAAGAAATTATGATTCTGCTCAAAAACTAGCAGATAAATCAGATAAATTAGCGGATAATGTTGAAGCATTCTTAAATGAAAAATATTAATTTCTAACTCTGTAAATTTAACATAAAGTTCACGATATTAAATTAATATAAATATAACGGGTAAATTATTTATTTATATTATACTTAAATTGTAGAATAGAATTTATGGAGAGATGAGATGATTGATAAAACTGCAATAATTGATGAATCAGCAATCATTGCTGAAGATGCAATAATAGGTCCTAATGTCGTTATTGGTAAAAATGTAAAAATTGGTGCAAGAACAAGAGTTATTGCAAATGCTTACATAGAATATGCAGAAATTGGTGAAGATTGTACAATTAGCCCATTTTCAACAATTGGTTCTGAACCTCAAGATTTAGGTTATAAAGGTGAAGAAACAAAAGTAGTTATTGGTAATGGTACAATTATTAAAGAAAATGTTACTATTCACAGAGGTGCTGCTTGTGGTGATTTTACAACAAGAATTGGTAACAAATGTTTGTTAATGGTTGGTTCACACGTAGCACACAATTGTGTATTAGAAGATGAAGTTATTTTAGCAAACCTTGTTACATTAGGTGGTCATATCCATGTTGGATTTGGTGCTTTTGTTGGTGGTATGAGTGTATTCCATCAAAATATTAGAATTGGTAAAATGGCTATTATTAGTGGTTTCTCTGCTGCAAGACAAGATATTTTACCATTCTCTAAAGGTGAAGGCAGACCTCCTGTTGCAAGAGGTTTGAATGTTGTTGCTCTTAAAAGAAGAGGTTATTCAATGGCTGATATTGATGTTGCACGTAGTGCGTTTAAATATCTTATATCTCCGGAATATAATACAACTCAAGCAATCGAAAAAATTAGAGAAGAAGGTAAAGTTAACAGTATAGTTGAAGAAATGATTGAATTTGTTCAAACTTCAAAACGTGGTGTTACTTTAAAATCTCACAAAACAGGTTATCAATCATTAGATGAATAGTGATTTGTTTTAAATATGTTAAAAATAGAGTTTTGCGTTTAGCAAGGCTCTATTTTTTTTTATAAGAAAAATCGAATAGTCTGTTAATTTTTTTACAAAAATACATAATTTATGTGGTAGATTAGTAGTATGTCAAAATTCGTTCCACTTCACATTCACACAGAGTATTCATTGCTAGATGGTGCTATTAGGGTAAAAGATTTAGTTAATTTCGCTAAAGATAATGATATGCCTGCTATAGCAATTACAGACCACGGTGTAATGTATTCTGCTATTGAATTTTATGAATTGGCAAAAGAAAATGGTATTAAACCTTTAATAGGCTGTGAATTTTATGTTCACAGTGGTGATATTCATGAAAAGAATGCTCATGACAATCCATTGTATCACTTGATATTGATTGCAAAGGATACAAAAGGTTATTTCAACTTAATTAAATTAGTATCAACTGCTTGGTGTGAAGGTTATTATTATAAGCCTCGTATAAATTTTGAATTATTAAAAGAACATCATGAAGGGTTAGTTTGTTGTTCTGCTTGTTTAGGTGGCGAAGTTTTACAAAATTTGTTAAAAGGTGATAAAGAAAAAGCAAAAGAGGTTGCTAAGCAGTATCAAGATTTGTTTGGCGAAGATTATTATATTGAGTTACAAGATCATGGATTAGATGACCAAAAACGAACTAATCCAGATTTAATTGAAATAGCAAAAGAACTTAATATAAAAATGGTTATAACAAATGACTCACACTATTTGCATAGAGAAGATGCTGATATGCATGATACTCTATTGTGTTTACAGACTAATTCTAATAAAGATGATCCAAATAGATTTCATTTTTCAAATAATGAATTTTATGTAAAAACGAAAGAAGAAATGCGTGAAGCATTCCGTTGGATGGATTCTGAAATGTTTGAAGAATGTGTTCAAAATACGGAAGAAGTTGCTAATAAATGTGATTTGACAATTAAATTACACGATGCTCCATTGCCTCATTATGAAGTACCAAAAGGTTATACAATTCCTACATATCTTAATCATTTGGTAATGGAAGGTATTAAAGAACGTTATGGAGAAAATCCTCCTGATGCGATTTATGAAAGAGCAAAATATGAACTTGGTGTAATTGAACAAATGGGTTTTCCTGCATATTTTTTGATTACGTGGGATTTTATTCACTTTGCAAAAACTCATGATATCCCAGTTGGTCCTGGTAGAGGTTCTGCTGCTGGTTCATTGGTTGCATATACTTTGGGAATTACAGACTTAGATCCTATTCGACATCATTTATTGTTTGAAAGATTTTTGAATCCAGAACGTTTCACGATGCCCGATATTGATATCGACTTTTGTATTGATAGACGTAGTGAAGTTATTGATTACGTAACCCAAAAATATGGCGAAGATAAAGTTTGTCAGATTATTACTTTCTCTACTTATGCACCTAAAGCAGCATTTAAAGGTGTTGGTCGTGTGTTGCAAGTTCCGTTTGCAGAAAGTAATAGACTTACTGGTTTGATTGAACCTGCTATTGAAATTGCAAAAGCAACAAATGAAAAAGCCGAATGGCTTAGAGATGCTGTTAAAGCTGAGGGATCAGAGTTTAAACAACTTTATGATGAAGATTACAAAATTATTAATCCTGAAACTCAAAAAGAAATTAGTTTTAAACGTTGGGTTGATATGGCAATAGCCATTGAAGGTTTGAAATGTGGTACTGGTACTCATGCCGCTGGTGTTATTATTTCACACGCACCATTGGATACAATTTTACCTGTTCAACCGTCAAAAGATGGTATTGTGCAAACTGGTTATCCAAAACACGAAGCAACAGAAGTTTTAGATCTATTAAAAATGGACTTTTTGGGTTTAAGAAACCTTACAATGATTACAAAAACCGTGAAAATGATAGAAAAATATCACGGTATAAAATTAGATATAAACCATGTTGAACTGGACGATAAACCAACTTACGATATGTTATCTAAGGGTGAAACTGTAGGGGTATTCCAGTTAGAATCTCAAGGTATGATAAATCTTGTTAAACGTTTGAAACCGGACGTTTTTGAAGATTTGGGTGCGTTGGTTGCATTGTTCCGTCCAGGTCCGTTGGGTTCAGGTATGGTTGATGAATTCGTTGCAAGAAAACATGGTGAAAAAGCAATTACTTATGCTCATCCATTACTTGAACCAGTGTTAAAAGATACTTATGGAACAATTGTATATCAAGAGCAAATCATGCAAGTTTTCCAAGTCTTGGCTGATTATTCATTAGGTCAAGCCGATCAAGTCCGTCGTATGATGGGTAAAAAAGATGTTAAAAAGATGGAAGAACAGCGTGAAAAATTCATTGAACGTTCTGCAAAACATGATATGAAAAAAGAAGATGCTGAAAACTTATTCAAACAAATTCTTAACTTCGCATCATATTGTTTCAACCGTTCTCACTCTGCTGCTTATGCTTTAGTTGCTTATCAAACAGCATATTTAAAATGTCATTATCCTGTTGAATATTTATCAGCATTGTTATCTAGTGTTGCTGATAGACAAGACCAAACTCAATTGTATATTGAAGAAGCACAAAAATATGGTATTAAAATATTACCACCTGACATAAATAAATCTTATTTAGAGTATACTCCAGATGGTAATGATATTAGATTTGGTTTAGCAGCAATAAAGGGTGTTGGTGTAAATGTAGTTAATGCAATTATTGCTGAACGTGAAGAAAATGGTGATTATAAAAATATATTTGATTTCTGTAAACGTATTGACCAAAAATTTGTTAATAAAAAATCTCTTGAAGGTTTGATAAAATCGGGTGCTTTTACAAATATTGAAAAAAGTAGAAAACAGTTGTTAGATAACTTAGAATATATTTTAAGTTCTACGGCAAGAGCATCTAAAGAAAAAGCAATGGGGCAGGTTAGTTTGTTTGCTGCATTGCCTGAAAATAATGAATTTGAATCTGCTCAATTCCAATTGGGTGGCTCTGATGAAGAGTATCCTGATAAAATCATTCAACAGTTTGAAAAAGAATTCTTAGGTTTTTATGTAACATCTCACCCATTGTTCTCTATTAGAAAAAACTTACCATTCTTAATGACTCATAAGATTTCTGAATTGAAGAATATGAAAGAAAAAGATATGGCTACAATATGTGGGTTAATCACTTCTGTTAGAAAAATTCCTACGAAGAAAGACCCTTCTAAATTTATTATAATTGCTAATATAGAGGATTTAACTGATAAGGTTGAGGTAGTTGGTTTTAATAAAGTCGTAGTAGAATATGGCGATTTCATAGTTCCTGAAAATAAGGTTATCATATCAGGTAAGGTGCAACATAGAGAAGAAGGAGCAACAAGTTTGCTAATTGACTCTGTGAAACCTGTTGAAAATTCTAATTTGGTTACTATTACATTAAATCAAGAGATGAAATATGAAGAACTTGTTGGTGTAAAAGATATTTTAGCAAAATTTCATGGTTCAGATCCAGTATTATTTAAAATACCAGAAACTAATGATAAAATATTAACAAGTTCAACATTTTGGGTTAGTGCAACAAATGATTTAAAAAGTGCTATAGATAAACATTTTAGTGATAAACTTGCAGTTAGCATCAAATCAATGGATTAGAATATATCATTTACATATTCTTCTAATTCTTTGCGTTTTTCTTTGATAACTTTATTTATAATTTCAGCAATGTCAATATATTTTTCTTTATTTCTAAACTTGATATTTTTAAACCAACCTTTTTTTAGAGGTGCAGAAAGAATATCATTCTTTAGTGTCCAAATACTTTCAAAAACGTCTGTATCAATGAATTTGTAAATATTAGACATGTATAAAAACATTTCTTTTAAAAGTTCTTTTGTATCATTGACATTATTTAATTTTAAGGCTTTTATAAGTTCTTCAAAATATTGTTCTATTTGTGAATAGTACTCAACAATTGAAGTTTTTTTAGTTAAACAATCTTTTGTAAGATATTTAATAGAATCTTTATAACCAATATCTATTAATTTATTACGTGTTTTTTGAGATATATTGAAATCTATAACGATAATGTCACCTGTAGTAATTTTTATATAATCAAATTTGTCATTTGCACCAAAAATATCCATTATAAAATCAGTTGATATCGATGTCATACAACTATAAATAGAATTTAAAAATTCAAAAGTATTTCCTTCTCCACTGAAATGTTCTCCTTCTAACCTAAACTCAATTATTCTGTTATTTGAATTTAGATTTTTTGATAGTTTCCATAGCGGAATACCTTTTAGTAAGTCACCATCAACTAATTTTTTATTTTCTATTTCAACTGGAGTCATTAATCCTGGCATACTACATGAAATTCTAACGGCTGTTGCAATTTCAAAATCCGGTGTTTCATAAGTTGAAAATTCATAAGGTTTAAATTTGTTTAAATCAGTTGTTAATATTATTAGATTTTTACTAATATCATTAAATGTAACTGGTTTATTTTTACCTTTTTCATAATCTATTCCATAGAATTTTTTTTCAATTGATTCTCTAATCCAATTTGTAAAGATGTTACCTTTACTAAGTGCAAAATCTTTACTAATACTAAAATGAATATCTTTAAATAATTCAAAATTTACTTGCATAAATAAATCTTTAAGTTCTTCTGTATTATATCCAACTGCGAGTAATGCTGCTACGATTGAACCAACAGATGAACCAACTAAGGTATCTATATTGATTTTGAGTTCTTGTAATGCTTTTATAGCACCAATATAGGCAATGCCTCTAACGGCACCACCACCAAATATACATGTATAATTACCTTTTCTATTCATAAAATTTATTATATATGTACGGCATGTTTTTATAATCATTCATATAGACGGGGTGATTTATTTTTAATAAATTATTCATAAGTACTATATTTAATTACTCATGGGTGATATTTTACATGTTTTTCAAATTTTAAATTAAACTATTTGAATGATTTGAATACAAAATTATTAAAGTTTAAAAATTTTAGTTCGTTTCACTTTGTACAGATTAAACCCCAAAATTGGAGCTAGTAATGTCAGAACAAGCAATTTTACCCTTAGAGAAAAGTTCTGAACGAGTTGTCAGTGCATTAGATAAAGCACGAGCGGCTCATCAGAAATATATTATTAAACAACAGAACGAAGATTTAGAAAATGCAATTGGATATTATATTGAGGCAATAAAATCTGATTCAAGAGTTGCTGAACCTTATTATAGGTTGGCTAGTCTTATGTATGAAAAAGGACAAATCTCTTTAGAATCTGCTATTGAACAGTGTAAAACTGCTATTACATTAGAACCAACAAATGTGAATGCTCATATTTATGCTGGGTATTTTTTATCTATGTCTGAAGATTATAAAGCAGCACAAAAAGAATTTGATTTAGCAATAAGGAATAGTAATATAAATTCTGCTCGACCAAGATTGTTTTTATCAAATTTGATAAAACGTGAAATGTTGGTAGAAGGTAAAACTTTGCCAAGAATGGCGAAATATTTATATTATTTCTTGTCAGGTAGTTTATTACTAATGTGTGATACTGGTGCGATAAAAATGATGTTTGAAACATTGTCTGATAATATCTCAGTATTTTCATATCGTACTATTGGGGCAGCATTTGAAAAAGCAAAAATGTTTACGTCTGCCTATAAAACATATTCTGATGGAATGTTAAAAACAGAACATGGTGATATTTTCTATAAAAAGATGGGTGATTTATCCATGTCACGTCAAGATTTGTTAGCAGGTCTTGATTGTTATAGAAAAGCATTAAAAGTTGCTCCTGATGATAGAGAAGTATTATTAAAATTGGCAACATTGCTACAAACTGCGTTCCCAGACAGAATAGATGAAGCAATTGATTATTATAACAAATTGTTAGAATATAATATTGATAATGATAAAATTTATTATGAGTTAGGTCATTTGTATTTAAAAAAAGATGATAAATTAAACTCTATTCAAGCCTTTAAACTTGCTTTAAAATATGATGAAAATAATCCATATTTTAATAATTCATTGGCTTATGCTTTTGTTCGAGCAGAATTATTTGATGATGCTATAGAGTATTATCAAAGAGCAATAAAACTTAATCCAGATGCACAGTGGACATCTATTGTTTGTCATGCATTAGGTGCAGTGTATGGTGAAGTTAAAGGTAATTTTGATGCAGCAGAAGCAACTTATCAAGCAGGTTTGGTGTTAGATCCATCGAATTATGACTTAATGTTATCATTAGGTGACTTATTAATGGTTAAAGGTGAATTAGATCGTGCTATTAGAACATATTGTGATGGTATCACATTAAATCCTGATAATTTTATGGCTTATGCTAAGGCTGGATTGGCATTATGGGAAAAAGACTATGTAGAAGAAGCAGTCGTATCTTTTCATAAATCAATTGCATTAAACCCTAATTTCGAAATATCACAAAACAATTTAGGTGTTGTCTACTTAGACGGATTAAAAGCACCACAAGAAGCAATAGGATACTTCCAAAATGCTATTAGATTAAATCCTAATTATACATTAGCATATTTTAATGCTGCTCGAGCGTATCAACAATTAGGTGAAGATACAAAGGCTGCTGAATATTATCAGATGTCATTAAATTTAAATAAATTAACAAATGAACTTGATGACAATGATATTACTTCACGATTACATGATTTATTTGAATAATAAAAGATGCTGACAAATGTCAGCATTTTTTATTTACAAAAGGTTATATTCTAGCAAATTTTAATCTTCATAGATATTTACTTGGTATGAGGATTCAGTCTGGATTTAGAAAAATAGTTACACCAATATTAGTTGCAGCAGGAACTATGACACCTGTAAACTTGTCATATCACAATACTACACCAATAAAAGATGTTTTCGTAAAAACTCAAATGGTTGATAATTTGAAATCTGTTACGGGGCTAACAAAAACGATGCAGATAGTGAATGATACTAATTTCGTTGGCGGAATTACAAGAACTTATTCAGCTGAGAATATTCAAAAATTAAAATCTGCAATAAAAAGAACTACTAATATTAGTGATTATGAATTACCGATAAAAAATTCAAAAGATGTTTATATTGAACCATTTGGTATGTTTTTTGCAAAACGTCCAGAGGGTAGACCTCATTTAGGATTAGATATATTTGTGTCACCTTATGCAAGGAAACCAGAACGACCGGTTTATGTTACATCTCCAGTTGCAGGTGTTGTTATATCTAATAAAAAGGCTAATCCTAATGATAATTTAGTCGCAAATTGTGTTGGAATACTAGGTGTTGATGGAAAACGTTATGCATTTGACCATTTAGCAAGACCAACTGATTATAAGACTTCTGTATCTATGCCTGAAGTTGGTACTATTGTGCAAAAGGGGGATACTTTAGGCGTCGTTGGAAATACTGGTGAAACAACTTTATGGCATTTGCATATGACTGTTTCATCAGATGAACAACTTGCAAAACAAAAGAAAAGTAAAATGTGGCAAAATGTATCTCAAATTAGTAAGTATTCTTCTTTGAAAGGACAATCTGATCCATTAAATGAAAAAGAATCCGGTTTTATTGCTAAATTATTAAATACTTATAAAAAGAAAAATTTAAAAGTATCTGATGATTTATTATTACCTTATGAAGGGAAACGTGAATATTTAAACAAATAAGGTAATTGTGATAAAATTATAATTATGAGAATTTTAGGTATTGATCCGGGAATGGCTATTGTCGGATATGCATTAGTAAATTTTGAAGATAATCATTTGGAGTTAGAAGCATCTGGTTCTATTCAGACCGATAAAGATATGACAACTTCAGAGAGATTGTTAGATATATATAATGATTTATCAACAATAATAGAACGTTATAAGCCAGATTGTGCAGCAATTGAAAAATTATATTTTTTTAAAAATCAAAAAACGATAATTCCTGTTGCAGAAGCGAGAGGTGTTATATTAACAGTTTTACAAAAATATAATATTAAATCTTTTGAATATACTCCAATTGAAGTTAAACAGGTTTTAACAGGGTATGGACGTGCTACTAAAAAAGAAGTAGAACAAATGGTTAAATATACATTAAATAGTGAGAAATTACCTAAGTTAGATGATACAGTTGATGCAATAGCGATTGCTATTTGTCATAGCAGAAATTTATTCGTCTGAGTCTGTCATTTCGCCTTCGTCACTAGCAAGTTCAAGCATTCTATAAACCATATATGCTCCTAATGCTACGGCTTTAGGATCTAATTCAGTATTTTTTGCAGCTTCTAAAATAGATGTATTTACTTCAGGATTTTCTTCCTTAATGTATTGAATCATATTTTTTCTCCACATTCTTACATCTTGGAATACTTCTGCAAAAACTAATGATGATTGCTCTTCTGTTATTAATGGCAACATATATGCTCTCCTATTTATTTAGATTATATACAAAAATTCACAAATTGTATAGAGTGTTTTTATTCTTTAGAATTTTATTGTAAAATAAATTGTATAGAAAGAAGATGCTAGTATGAATTTTAAAACAGAGATAACAAAACTTCATTATGATAAAAAGGCTAAAGGGCTTTTTGTTGATTTGTTAGAATTCTTATCAATATTTTATGGTGCTGTATCTTCAATTAGAAATACTTTGTATGATAAAAATATTTTTAAATCAGTGAAAGTTGATGCAAAAGTAATTTCTGTTGGTAATGTTACAACTGGTGGTGTTGGAAAAACTCCGTTAGTTGCAAAGTTAGCACAATATTTTATAAATGAAGATGAAAAAGTTGCAGTTATAACAAGAGGTTATGGTGGTAAATTATCTAATAAAAATGTGAATTTAATTTCTGATGGAGTGAATATATATTATGAAGCAAATGATGCTGGTGATGAAGCATATTGGCATGCTATTAATAATCCTATGTGTTGTGTCTTAACTTGTAAAGATAGAGTTAAGGCTGCAAAATATGCTGTTGATACACTTGGCTGTTCTGTTATTATACTCGATGATGGTTTTCAACATCGACATTTATACAGAGATTTGGATATTGTGTTAGTAGATTCTGAACTTGCTTTCGGAAATGAGAAATTGTTGCCAGCAGGTCCTTTAAGAGAAGGAAAAGAGGCTTTTAACAGAATAGATAAGTTAGTGGTTGTAAATAAAAGTACTGATAGTAAAAGAGCAGAAAAATATGCTCATATTATGAGCAAAAAATTGAATTGTAAAACGGCAATCTGTTCTACAACTCCTGATTATATTTATAATATTTTATCAGGTGAAAGAATTGCCGCTGGTGAAGCAGTTACTGCAATTTGTGCGATAGGACAGCCTGAACAATTTTTTAGATTTGTTGAAAACAGATTTGAAGTTATTAGAAAGATTGCTTATGACGACCATCATGTTTATAAACAATCTGAATTAGATGCTATTAAAGGTACTATCGTTACAACAGAAAAAGATGCGGTTAAAATGTCTAACTTTAATAGAAAAGATATTTATGCAATGAAGTTAAAAATTGATTTAGATATAAAAACTTTGCTTGAAGATTGAGGTTGACATGAAAAATATTGATGAAATCGTTCAAGGCTTAAAAGGTGCAAGCCAACCTCGTAGTGAATTTGTTAATTTAATGGAGGAATTTAAAAATCCGTATCTAGTTTTAATTGCTTGTATATTAAGTTTGCGTACAAATGATAAAACAACTTATCCTGCGACATTAAGAATGTTAGAATTAGCAAAAACTCCGGAAGAAATGTCAAAAGTTAGAGTTGAAAATTTAGAAAAAGCAATTTATCCAGTAGGATTTTATGCAAATAAAGCAAAACAAATAATTGAATTATCAAAACGTATTGTAGAAGAATATAATTCAGAAGTTCCAAATACTATTGAAGAATTAGTAAAATTTAACGGTGTTGGACGTAAAACTGCAAATTTAGTATTAGCAAAAGGTTTTGGAATTCCTGCTATATGCGTAGATGTTCATGTTCATAGAATATTTAATCGTTTAGGACTGATAAAAACTAAAAATCCAGAAGAAACTGAGTTTAAATTAAGAGAAAAATTGCCTGTAAAATATTGGTTAGATATCAATACTTTGTTAGTGACTCATGGACAAAATGTTTGTAAACCTATAAAACCATTGTGTGATAAATGTCCGATTGCTCAATATTGTAAAAAAGTTATTTAGTTTTATTTTTGTTTGTTAACAATTTGCCAAAAATATTATTATTGTTACGATAATAGTATGGCAAAGATTTTATTAGTTTCAGATAATAGGGATATACAAACAAAGTTTCAGACAACTTTGCTTAATCATGAATTTATAATAGCAGTTGATGAAATGACTATTATGGATGTAATGAAGGTGGAAGCACCTGATATTGTTGTATTAGATTCTGATTCTGATAATGCTGATTTGAAATCAATTTATCGTAAGATTAAAGATTTTGAAATGATTATTATGTTATTGATGGGAAAAAAAGAATTTTCACCAGAAATTCAAGCCGGTGGACATTTATTCGTATCTTTGCCAGTAAATCCAATATTACTGAAATCAACAATTAATGCAGGTTTGAAAGCAAAAAAATCTTTACATAAACTCGCAAAATCTAACCAAGAATTAGCAAATAGTCTTTATCAGTTGAATGTGTTATATAATTCAAGTTCTCAATTGGCGGGTAGTTTAAATAGAGAAAAACTTATTGATATTATGAATGAAGGAATTGATAAGTCTTTGAATTCTAATGTTGCTTGTACATTGTCATTTAGAGATAAACAGACTCCCGTTTTGTTAATCAATTCTAATTATAAATTGTCGGATAGATTGATTGAAGCCTTAAAATTGAGAGCCGTTTTAAATTATAAAAACTCTCATATTGATAATACAAAATCTTTCAATATTGATGATATTGAAGTAGAGGAAACTGTTAAATATTCTATAAATGAATATGATTTTGAAATTTTAAATTATCAAAAATTGATTTCATATATTACAGTAGATGACAAATGTTACGGTTATTCTGAAATATTTAGAGAAAAAGAATTTACTTCAGATGATTCAAAGTGTTTTCAGACATTAGTAAATCAAGTTACATTGCCATTAAAGAGTGCAATTTTGTATCAAGAAATTACAGAAAAGAATATAAAGTTGGCTAAACTTGAAAGATTGAAATCTGAATTTATTTCAATCGTATCTCACGAATTAAAGACTCCATTAACATCTATAAAAAATTCATTGGATATTGTTGCTAGTGGTAAAGCCGGAGAAACAACTGAACCTATGAAAAAATTCTTAGACATGGCAAAACGTAACGTGAAAAAGTTATCTAAGATTATTAACGATTTATTAGATATGTCTAAGATCGAAGCCGGCAAAATGGATTATACATTTAAACAAACATCTATTGCTCCGGTTATTAACGATATAAAAATGAGTTTGGCTCAAATTGCAAAACAAAAAGATTTAACTTTGAATGTTGATATTGAAGAAAATTTGAAAGATGTTTATGCTGATAGTGACAGAATTGAGCAAGTTTTAACAAATTTGGTGTCGAATGCTATTAAATTTTCACCAAAAAATGGTTCGATTAATATTTCTGCAAAAGTAGTTAATTCTTTTGACATTGTTGTTGAGGACTGTTTTAAAAAACAAATTCAACAATTGAATGGTGAGTATGTTCAAGTTAGTGTAGCAGATAGTGGTATTGGTATTGGAAAAGATGATTTAATTCATGTGTTTGATAAGTTCGAACAGATTGAAAATTCTTTATCAAGAGAAGTTGGAGGTTCTGGCTTAGGTTTATCTATTGCAAAACAATTAATCTCATCTCATAATGGTGTGATTTGGTGCGATAGTATTATAAATAAAGGTTCTGTATTCTCTTTTGTTTTACCTGTTGCTAATGAAAAATCAAGATTTTTGTTATCTGAAAAGCAACTTTTACAAGAAGCAAAAATCAAAAAAGTTAATTTGATTGCTTTGAATATTAAGTCGAAACAGGATAGTATAAAAAAATTGTTAGATGAAGATGAATTGTGGTCTTTATACAATAAGCGTGATTCATATTTTGGTCAAGAAGGTTCTTATTATATGTTAAAGGTTGCATTGTTTGATGAAGATGCAAAAGTAGGAAAAATTATTGAAGATAAAATAAATTCGTTAATATCGTTACAAAAAGAAAAGTATGAAAATTGTGATATAATATACTCATACGAGGTTGAAGAGGTGTCTGATGAAAAAAATTCTTATTGTTGATGATGAACAGGATATTGTTGAAAGTTTAAAGTTCGTTTTAGAAACTGAAGGTTATGAATGTTATACTGCATTCAATGGTGATGATGGTTTAAAATCTGCTAAAGAAATCGTTCCAGATTTAATTTTATTAGATATTATGATGCCTAAAATGAATGGTTATAAGATTAGTAGATTATTGAAGTTCGATAATAAATACAAAGATATTCCTATTATAATGTTAACTGCTCGTTCTCAAGAAGAAGATAAATTGATAGGTGAAGAAACAGGAGCAAATGAGTATATCACAAAACCTTTCGATTTAGATTATGTAGTTAATAAGGTTAATCAATATTTGAAGGATTAGTAATGGAAACAATTACAAATAAAACTTTGGAAAAATTAAAGTATGAGTTGGTTAGAGATGGCTTGGTAGAGTATGATGTATTAGATAAGGCTCAAAGACTTGCTGCTTCTGAAAATATTAATATTGGTCAAGCACTGATTTCATCAGGTGTTTTAGATGAAGCGACTTTATTGAAGTTCCTTGAAAAGAAATTGCATATACCTTATGTAAACTTGGAAGATTATTCTTTGGATACAAAATGTTTGAAATATATTAATTTTGCTGATGCTAGAAAATATAATGTAATTCCATTGTTTAAAATAGAAGATGTTTTGACTGTTGCAATGGCAGATCCTTTGGATTTGTTTGTAATTGATAAAATTGTTGAATCTGCAGAATGTTCTATAGAACCTGTAATTTCATCAGAAGCAAGTATTTTGGCTAAAATTGATGCTTATTATAGTACTCCGGATACGGTTGATAAAATTTATACATCAACTTCTGATTTAGGCTTTGATTGGAAAGATGAATTGCATAGTGAAGATTTAAGTGAAGAACACATACAGAAAATTATCAGAGCAATTTTAAAACAAGCAATTATTGAAAATGTTCATGAATTGTATTTTGAACAATCAGATGACGGTTTAAATCTCATTTTTAAGCAACAAAATAGATTTGAAAATAAGGGGGCAATTCCTTATATTTTGGTATCGTCTTTTGTTTCAAAATTAAAAATGTTATCGAATCTTGATCCATCAGTGTGTGAAGTTCCACAGTTGGGTAAATTATGTTTTAAAGTTGATGAAATAACTCTAATTGCTAGTATTTCAGCATTCCCAACAATTATTGGTGAAAGAATTGCTTTGAAAATATATAAACCACCAATGGAATTGTCTGCATTAATTCACGATGAAAGACAAAAACAAATTTTACATAAAGAATTAGATTCTCCAGGTATTGTACTTGTTTGTGGTGCTCAATTGAGTGGTAAAACTCATGTTATTTATTCATTGTTGCTTGAAGCGGCAAAAACTAACAAGAATATTATGACAATTGAATCTATTTCTAAATATGATTTGAAAAATGTTAATCAATGTGAGTTGAATGAAAATGTAGGTTTTAATTTAGACAAGGCTCTTAGATTTATCGAATTTCAATCTCCAGATATGATTTATATTGAGGGGGTAAAATCAAAACATGCTTTTGATTATTTTTCAGAACTTGTTTATAACAATAAAACTGTTATAACTGAATTTTTGGCTAATAATATGACAGATTTAAGAGAAAAATTGTCATATCCAGATTTTCAATCTTTTAAATCATTAATTTCTTGTATGATATTTATTCATTCAAAAGACAGTATTGAAGTATTTGACAAAGATAAAATTCAAAAATATCTGGCATGATGTCATTTTAAATAATCATCAAATTTTTTGTCAATAACTTTGTATCCACAACCTTCGTGTAATTTCGCTTTGTAAAGAATCTTTTTTGCTGGGTATTTTTTACACATAGGTAATCTATGTTCGTAGTCTGAACATAATCCATCTTTTGTTACGTATTTACAAGCAAATATTAAGTTTCCGTCGTTATCTTTACCTTTTATATAAAATCTTTTGTAGGTTGGAAATAAAAATTGCATGATTTTGAATTCTTTTTCTGTATATGTATCAAAACTGTACATATAGTTACAACATTTTCCACATTTTTTGCATTCACCGACTACATCATATTCAATTCTTTCAGGAACGAAGTATGACAAAAATTCATTTTTAATATTTTCTAGTAAATCTAATAACATTATTCTGTACCAAATGATATTTTTTTGATAAAATAATATCATACTTGAGGAGTTTTAACAAAATATGTCTAGATATAACAAACGTGGATATGATGATTTTAGAACAAGAGTTTCTAGAAGATCTTATGAAGAAGAAGATACAATTTTTGATACATTTAAAAGATTGATTATATTGGGTGCTGCAATTTGTTTAGGAGGATTGGTGTCGTTACAAGCATATTTAATGATGGTACCTCCAATTGCTAATTTGTCAGATTTTCGTCCTAATATGGTGACTACTTTTTATTCGTCAGATGGTGAAGTTATAAAAACATTTAATGCTTGTACATTTTCTAAAGTTAGTATTAGTGATGTTCCAAAACAATTACAACAAGCCGTAATTGCAACAGAGGATAAGAATTTTTATAATCACCATGGTTATGATTTACTTGGTTTATCTCGTTCCATGATAGAAAACGTTATAGCCGGTCATGTTGTACAAGGTGGTAGTACTATCACTCAACAGTTATCTAGAATGCTATTTTTATCAAATGAACAAACATATTCAAGAAAATTAAAAGAAATTATTATTGCTGCAAAAATCGAAAAATCTTTGAGTAAGGATCAAATCTTAGAAATGTATTTGAACAATGTATATTTAGGTTCAGGTGCTTATGGTGTAGATGGTGCTGCTCAAACATATTTTAATAAAAAATTAAATCAACTTACATTGGGAGAAATGGCATTAATCGCCGGATTACCACAGGCTCCATCTGTTTATTCTCCTTTTAATAATCCTGATTTAGCCAAAAAACGTCGTAATAAAGTTTTGGAACGTATGTATAAAATGAATTATATTGATAAGGCTACAATGGAATCTGCACAAGCAGAACAAATTCATTTAACATCTGTCCCAAAGTATTACACTCTAAATAAAGCACCTTATTTTTGTGACTATGTAATGCGTGAACTTGCACGTTTAGGTTTTACAGAACAAGAAATTACATCAGGTGGTTACAAGATTATTACGACACTTGATTATAAAGCACAATTGAAAGCCAATGAGGCTTTGGTTAGAGATTTGAATGCTTGGGGTTTGAGTGGTGCTAAAAATCAGGCTGCTATATTTTCATTTAGTCCAGTAGATGGCAAAATTTTGGTATATGCTGGTGGTAAAAATTATGCTGAAAGTCAATATGATAGGGTTACTCAAGCAATTAGACCACCAGGTTCTGCGTTTAAACCATTTATTTATACAGCGGCTATTCAAAAAGGTTTAACCCCAAATGATATGATTGATGATACACCATATCGTTTAGGAAATTGGGCACCACATAATTATGGTAACAAATATAGAGGTAGAATACCTTTATACAAAGCATTAATGATTTCATCTAACGTTTGTGCTGTTCGTCTGATTGAATATGTTGGTGTGCGTGCAGTTATTCAAGTTGCAAGAGTTATGGGTATAAATACGCCATTACAATATGATTATACTATTGCATTAGGTTCAAATGGTGTAAAATTATTTGAATTAACACGAGCATATGGTATTTTTGCGAGTGGTGGTTATAAGGTTGAACCTTATGCAATTGAACGTGTAGAATCTTCTCGTGGAAAAATTTTATATTCTGCACCAAGAGCAAGAGTTGAAAAAGTTTTAGAAACAGATGTTGCTGCTGCTATGACTTCAATGTTAAAAATGGTTATCAAACATGGTACAGGTATGGCAGCAAATATAGGTAAACCTTGTGCCGGTAAAACTGGAACAACAGATGATTATAAAGATGCATGGTTTGTAGGTTATACACCTAGTGTTGTTACTGGTGTTTGGGTTGGTAATGATGATAATACTAAAATGGGTGGCTTGACAGGTGGTACAGTTCCAGCAATTATTTTTAGAGATGTAATGCGTCAAGCAACTGAACCATTTGGTAATGAAGATTTTGGTTATCCTGATATGTTAGCAACAAAATCTGGTGGTAGAACTGTTTCTCAATTAACAAGTCCAAATGTTTCGCCTACAAAATATCGTGATGATACAGATGAAACAGCTCCAACAGAAGACGTTGTTCATGTGAATAGTTATCAACCTCAGATGAATGAAAGAGTATTAAATCCTCAACAAAATACTCAAACTCAAAATCGAAATGCTATTCCACAAACAACTCACCCACCGATACCAACGGCTGGACAAGATTTTAATTATTAGATAGGAATTTATTATGGAAAATATGGAATTTATAAAAGATTTAAGTGCAGGTGCAACTATTTCTCAATCTGCAAAATTATATAAAACACAAGATATTATTGATTATACATCATCTGCAGATTTGGCTTATGCTGATATTATTAATTTAACATTAGCAATGAATGTTTTATCTGAATTTTATGATGTGTGTGCAACAGTTTTGGTTAAAAATAATACGTTAACAGGTGTTGCTCTTGGTGCAACAATGATTGAATCATTCGAAAAAGCAGTAGATTGTAATCCTATTGATTCTATTTGTGGTGTTGTTGCTTTTTCTAAAAAATTGACAATTGATATTGCAAGATTGTTAACTTCTCAGCACGTAGTTGTTGCTCCTGAATTAGATAATGAAGTTAAAGATTTGTTTGATAATAAGAAAATCAAGTTTGTTGAAATAAAGACTCCTTTAAAGGAATATAAAAATTATCTAATAGAGGAAATTTTTGTAACTTCTTTTGGTACAATTGTCCAAGATAAAAATAAAAAAGAATTAGATAAAGAATCATTTAAAGTAGTGTCAAAAACAAAGCCAACAGTTGAGCAAATAGAAGATGCTATTTTTGCTTGGAAAATTACAAAATATATAAGAAGTGCTGGTGTTGTTGTAGCGAAAGACTTTAAAATGACCGGTATTTCACAAGGCTTGCAAACTCCAGCATTTGAATATGCGTTGAATGTCGCATGTGATAATGCAAAAGAAGCAGTTTTAGCATCAGATGTTCCTTTATCAGTGCATGATTTAAATGTTGCTGTTCAAGACAGAATTTCTTTAATCATTCAACCTGGTGTTTCTCCAGATGTTTTGAAACAAGCAGATAAATTTAATGTCGCTATGATTACAACAGGTATTTCAAACTTTTCAATTGTTTAAAAATTTTGTAAACATTTGTTAAAATAATGCAATTTTCATATATAAAAATACTTTATATAAGTGTGTGTAAGTAGTTATTATATGAAGGTATTGTAAAGTATGGCAGCTGGAATAGCAAATCCTTTAAGAATGGGTATCTTTAGTATCATGAACAATGAAAAAGCGCATGATTCTTTAAGAGCAGATACAAAAGAAAGAGGTTTGGTTTCAATTCTTCAAATGAAGAATTCTGCAAGCGAAGCAATGGAACTTGCACATGGTCATAATGGAAGAGTTGCAAACTGCTTAAACGGCATGTCAGAATCTATTAAAGATGCGAGAGAAACTAGTAAAATCTTTAATGGTGTTTGTAAAGGTGTGAATGTTGTATCAGATTGGGTAAATCCAATTTTGGTAGTAGCAAGTGGTGTTAGAGTTTATAATGCTGATGATAAACAATCTGCTTTATTGAAAGAAGCAGGTGCAATGAGTTGTATGTTTGCGGCTGAGGGTTTCACAAAGAAAATGCTTGGTTTAAATAAAGGTACAACAGCACAGTATAAAAATTATAAATTTATGAATGATATAGCAGAAGGGGTAAAGAAATTCTGTGCTAATACAAAATATTTGAAAAATATTCCATCAAATAGAATTGGTGGTGTGTTAAAAGGTTTAGCATTTATAGTTGCGTCTTGTGGTGGTTTCGAAATTGGTAGTAGAATTGGTAAAGCAATTGCAGATGAAACAACAGCGAAATCTTATGCAGAAAAACATGCTTTAGCAAAACAACCTACCGACAAAGATGCTACAAAAGAATTCGTTTCTTAATTATATTTATTTGTAAATATTCTGTATTAATGTCTATTTTTGTTTTATAATACCTATGTAAACTTAGGGAATTATTGGAGAGTTCATGAAGATAGATATTGATAAGTTGATTAGTTATTCTAAAGGTTTGGCTAATGCAAGAATTCTTGTAGTTGGTGATTTAGCATTAGATGAAATGGTGTATGGTGATACAGAACGTATTTCAAGAGAAGCACCAGTATTGATTCTTAGACATACTCATACAAATTTGATTTTGGGTGCAGCATCTAATGCTGCTCATAACGTTGCTACAATTAATGATGGTAAGGTTAGTGTAATCGGTATAGTTGGTGATGATTATCAAGCAAATGATTTACGTGCTTCTTTTGAAGATGCAAAAATAGATTGTTCTCATTTGGTTGTTGATAACACAAGAAAAACTGTAACAAAGACTAGAATTTCTGGTTCTTGTTTTCAATCGATTACTCAGCAAATTGTTCGTATTGATAGACAGTCTTCTGAACCTATTTCTGAAGAAACAGAAACAAAAATTCTTGAACAATTAGAACTCGCTATACCTGAACATGATGCTGTTATTTTATCAGATTATCATATTGGTACTTTAACCGATAAGGTAATCTTAAAAACTATAGAATTATGTAAAAAAATGAATAAAAAAGTTATTGTTGATGCTCAAAAAGACTTACAAAAGTATAAAGGTATCACTTCAATGACTCCAAATTTACCTGATACACAAAAGCATGTTGGTTTTTTTGTGAAAAATAATGATGATATGCATAAAGCAGGTATAAAATTGTTATCAGATACTGATGCAGAGTGTGTATTGATTACTTGTGGTGAAGAGGGTATGGCATTAGTTTCTGGTGATAAAAAAATGACAAGAATACCTGTATTTAATAAATCTAAAGTTTTTGATGTTACAGGTGCTGGGGATACTGTTACTGCGTTATATTCATTAGCATTAGCGAGTGGTGCAGAACCTGTATATGCTGCAATTATTGGTAATATTGCTGCAGGTATTGTTATTAAGCAATACGGTTGTGCAACAACTACAGTTGATGAATTGTTAGATTTTATTGAACAAAATAGAAAGAAATTAGAAACTATAAATATTGGAGAATATGATGAATAAAAGAATTGTTGATATTATTATTGTTATAGGTTTATTATTAGTAATTTTTGTTGGTATTATTACAGCAAAACATATGCGTGCAACTGCTTCTAAGCAAATTGAAGCAACTTCTCAAATTGAATTTGATGTATTTTTAAGAAGTGTAACCTTATCAACAACAGAATGTCCAGTAAAAGTTGGTGACAAGACATTTATTAGTATTAGAAATGTTCCTTATAGTGATTTAGATGTAATTGGTGTTAAATTTGAACCAAAGAGAATAGTTTTACCTGTAAAAGGACCTAAGGGATATGTCGTTGCTGTTGATGAAGGACAATTTGATACTTATGACATTATCGTGAGAGTTAAAGATAAAGCACAAATTACAAAAGATGGTGCTGTAGTTGGTGGAAACAAAATAAAAATGGGTATGCCAATTACATTAGAGGGTAAAACATATAAATTTACCGGTTCTGTTTCAGATATGAGTATTCTAAATGAAGAGGATTAGTATAATTTATGTTAATAAATGATGTATTAAATTTTATTCATAAATACACAGATAGTTTATATAAAAATAGTGTAATATTGAAGAATTTAGATAATGTGATACTAGGATTTATATTGTTGACATTTATATTTGCAACTTTTATGAATTCAGATATTATCGGGTATTTTGCATTATGTTCAGTTGTATTAACTGTATTTAGAATAATTTTTACACCAAATGATAATTTTAAATGTGAAAAGTTTGAGTTATTTTTATTGGCATTTTTTATGTTGTGCTTAATTAGTGTTGCCGGTTCAACTCTTTTATATCTTAGTTTAAAAGGATTTTTAAAGACTTTTATTTATTTAAGTTTTTATTTATCAGTTGTACATCATTTGAAATATAATAGTAAAAATATTATTCCTATTATAATTACAATTGCTTTATGTGTGAGTGCTGAATCTTTTGTAGGAATTACCCAAAGTTTTGGACAAGTTGATGAAATATCAGGTTGGCAAGATATGTCAAACTTAAATCCTGAAGAGGTTATTACTCGTGTATATGGTACATTGTTGCCATTAAACCCAAATTTGCTAGGTGGATATTTTGTTTTATCAATTCCATCTGTAATCGGTTTATGTGGGTATTATCTTTATGAAAAGAAATATGTTTTATCGCTGATTTTCGCAGTATTATCATTAGTTTGTTGTGCTGTTTTATTCTTGACAGGTTGTAGAGGTTCTTATTTAGGTCTTTTTACAATATTAGTGATGTTATTTGTAATTTCTTTAAAATTCTTTTGGAATAAATATAAAAAATTATATATGACAGTATCATCTGCAATTGTGGCATTAGGTTCTTTTGCAATTGTTGTTGTTACTCCATTAAGAATGAGAGTGATATCTATATTTGCAATGCGTTCTGATAGTTCAAATTCTTTTAGATTTAATGTTTATAAAGCATCTATACAGATGTTTAAGGATAATTGGCTATTAGGTATTGGACAAGGTAATCAAAATTTTAGAGAGATTTATGGCTTGTATATGAAAACAGGTTTTGATGCATTAAGTTCATATAATATTTATTTAGAAACAGCCGTTGAAAGTGGTATTTTTGCTTTAATCGCTTTTCTTGGTTTTTTGTTTACTTTATTATTTGAAGCATTTAAATATATAAAAAATTCTGATAATTTAAAAAATATTATATTTGTATCAATTCCAGTATTATCGATTATAGGTACAATGGTTCATGGAATGGTTGATACTGTATTTTTTAGACCACAAAATCAAATTGTATTTTGGACAATGGTTGCAATATTGTCCAACAGATTGTATGTGAATGAAGATATTTAAAATAATGTAGTAACAATATGTAAATACATTTTGTTATGTTATTATTTTATGTTAGAATTTGAAAAACGGAGTAAGAAAATGATAACAGTAAAAGACGTAGAACATGTAGCAAAGTTAGCAAGATTAGAGTTAACTGAAACAGAAAAAGAAAAATTCGCAACACAACTTGGTGATGTTTTGAAATATGTTGAACAAATGAATGAAGTAGATACTTCTTCTGTAGAACCGATGGCACATGCTGTAGATTTCGTAAATGTTATGAGAGATGATGTTGTAAAATATGAACAAACAAAAGAAGAACTGATGAAGAATGCTCCAGACGAAGAAGATGGATTCTTCAAAGTTCCAAAAATTAACTAAATTTTAAATTGGGGGACTTTTCCCCCATTTTTTGTATTATGCGTTTATAAGGGGAGTGTATGACTAAGTTTATATTTATTACCGGTGGTGTTGTTAGTTCGCTAGGTAAAGGTATTATTGGGGCATCTTTAGGTAGATTATTACGTTCAAAGGGATTTAGTGTAGCGATACAAAAGTTTGATCCTTATATAAATGTTGATCCCGGAACAATGAGTCCTTTTCAACATGGTGAAGTTTTTGTGACAGATGATGGTGCAGAAACAGATTTAGATTTAGGACATTATGAACGTTTTATTGATGCTAATTTTAGTCAAATAAGTAATGTTACATCAGGTAGTGTTTATCAAACAGTTATAAAAAAGGAACGTCGTGGTGATTATTTAGGTGCAACAGTTCAGACAATTCCTCATATTACAAATGAGATTAAATCAAGAATATTTAAAGCACAAAAATATTTTCAAACTGATTTTCAAATTATTGAAATCGGTGGTACTATTGGTGATATAGAAAGTTTACCTTTTATTGAAGCGATAAGACAGTTTAAAACAGAAATTGGTATAGGTAATGCTATAAATATTCATTGTACATTGTTGCCTTATTTACCAACATCAGGTGAATTGAAAACTAAGCCCTCTCAACATAGTGTAAATGTTTTAAGAAGTTATGGGTTGCAACCAGAAGTCTTAGTTTGTAGAACTTCAAAATCTATTCCAAAGACAGAAAAAGAAAAATTAGCATTATTCTGTTCTGTACCAAAGGAAGCAGTTATTGAATGTCGTGATATGAAGAGTATTTATGAAGTTCCATTGGCATTAGATGAACAACATTTTGCAGAAGTAGTTTTAAAATTATTGCAAACAGATGATAGAAAAACAAATTTAGATTCTTGGAAACAGTTAGTTGATAAAATTAAAAATCCTAAAAAGACAGTTAAAATTGCTATTGCCGGTAAATATACAAAATTATCAGATGCTTATATTTCTGTTGTTGAATCTTTAAAACATGCAGGTTATAAAAATGATGCAAAAATAGAAATCAAATGGATAAATTCTGAAGATTGTAACGATTATAGTCAGTGTAAATCGTTATTTAAAGATGTGCAGGGTTTGGTTGTTCCTGGTGGATTTGGTGTTCGAGGTATTGAAGGTAAATTAAATGCTATTAGATATGCTCGTGAAAATAATTTACCATTTTTGGGCTTATGTTTGGGTATGCAATGTGCAGTTATTGAATATGCTCGTAACGTTGTAGGCTTAAAAGGTGCAAATTCAAAAGAATTTGATGAGAGTGCTACATATCCTGTTATTGATTTGATGATTGAACAGAAAAATGTAAAAGGTTATGGTGGTACAATGCGTTTGGGTGCTTATGATTGTATTATAAAAAAAGGTTCTGTTGCTGAAAAAGCATATGGAACAACAAAAATATCTGAACGTCATAGACATCGATATGAAGTTAATAATGAGTATTTAAAAAGAATTGAAGATGCTGGATTGGTATTTTCAGGCATGTCACCAGATGGTATGTTAGCTGAAATGGTGGAAATTCCAGAAAATGATTGGTTTGTTGCTTCTCAATTCCACCCTGAATTCAAATCAAGACCGGATAGACCACATCCATTGTTCTTGGGATTGATTGATGCAGCAGTTAAAAGATTAGAAAAGTGAGGTTTTAATAATGAAACAACTTGAAATTTATTTAGATAAAGATATTGATACAGAATTGATTAAATCAAAAAAAATTGCAGTTATTGGTTTTGGTTCTCAGGGTTATGGACAATCTATGAATTTGAAAGATTCCGGATGTGATGTTGTTTTAGGATTACGTCTAGGCGGACAATCTGATACAAAGGCTAAAGATTATGGTTTCAGAACGATGTCTATAGAAGATGCCGTTAAATATGCAGATATTGTTCAAATTCTTATTCCTGATGAAATACAAGCACAAGTTTATGAAAAACAAATTAAACCATATATGAGAGCAGGACAATATTTAATGTTTTCACATGGTTTCAACATTCATTTTAAAAAAATTGTTCCACCTGCAGATATAAACGTAATTATGGTAGCACCAAAAGGTCCTGGACATACGGTACGTAGTGAATATCAACAAGGTAAAGGTGTACCTTGTTTGGTTGCAGTTGAACAAAATCCATCTGGAGATGCTTTAGATGTTGCACTTTCTTATGCCTCTGCTATTGGTGCTGGTAGAGCAGGCATTTTGGAAACTAATTTTAGAGAAGAAACTGAAACAGATTTGTTTGGTGAACAAACTGTAATTTGCGGTGGTGTTGCTGCTTTGATTAAAGCAGGTTTTGACGTATTGGTTTCTGCTGGATATTCTCCATACATGGCTTATTTAGAAGTTTGTCATGAAATGAAGTTGATTGTTGATTTAATAAATCAAGGTGGTTTGAATGATATGAGATATTCTATTTCAAATACTGCTGAATATGGTGATATGACAAGAGGTCCTAGATTGATTGATGATAGTGTTAAAGATGAAATGAAACGTATTTTAAAAGATATTCAATCAGGTGCCTTTGCTGATGAGTTCTTGAATGAAATAAATGGAGATAGAAGTTTATTTAATGCATTGCGTGCTGACAATCAAAATCATTTGATGGAAAAAGTAGGTGCAGAAATTCGTTCTAAATTTATTTGGAATAGAGATAATAGAATTATTGATAGAACACGTAATTAGGAGATATAGATGTTTAGTACAACTGTTATATATGAAGTATTATCTTATAGTGTTGGTGATACAAAAGCCGGTACAAAGATGGGTAAACTTCAATTGAAAAATACAGAAGATAGTACAAATTTAAATTGTATTTTATGGGAAGAAACTATAAATAGATTAGACGTAAAATTGTTTAGAGTGGGTAATCTTGTTAGAATTGTTTCAGCAACTTTTAATGAACGTTTTAATAATTGTTTAATTTCTTCATTAGAATTGATAAAAGAAGCAAAAATGGGTTTGTCAGAAGAAGAACGTGAAGAAACTTATTTAAAAATTATTGATAATTTAAAATTGATTAAAGATGACAAATTAAGAAATTTTGTTATTGATTATTTTGAAAAACATTCTGAAAAAATAAAATTATCACCTGCTGCAAAAACAATGCATCATAATTTTATGGGTGGTTTGTTGGTTCATACTTTGGAATGTATTGAATTAGCAAAAAGTGTCATGAATTCGTTGTATCAAGATATAAATCCTGATTTCGCAATTGCTGCTTGTGCTTTACATGATATTGGTAAAATTTATGAATATACAATTGATTCAGAAAATGGCTTGATTGATTATGATGATGCGTTTAAAAAAGAATGGTTTACACACTCACAATATGCATATTCATTATGTATGACAAATGGTTTTAAAGAAGTTGCCAAAATGATTGCGGCTCACCATGGACGTATAGAATGGGGTGCTATTCTGGATTTGAATGAAAAAGATTTAGAGCCTTATGTTTATTTTGTTCATCACGTTGATGATTTATCAGCAAAATTTGGCAAAATAAGTGCTGGAATGTTATAGTTTTTTTGTTTTTGATATAATAGGAATATTATTCAAAGGAGTAAGAAGTGAAAGTAAGTGTAAAAGTTCCTGCTACATCAGCAAATATCGGACCTGGTTTCGATTGTTTAGGTATGGCATTACCTATATATAATGTTGTTACTATTGATGAAACTGTTCTTCCAGGAACAGGAGTTGAAATTAATATTTTATCAGATGAAGAAAATGTTGATAATTTGATTATTGATCATATTCCTAAAGATGAGAATAGTGTCGTATATAAAGCAGTTGAACTTTTGTATAATTCAATTGGACAAACACCGTCTGAATTAAAGATAAATATTCAGACTTCTATTCCAGTTACAAGAGGATTAGGTAGTTCAGCAGCAGTTATTGTTGGTGCATTAGTTGCAGCAAATAAATTGTTGGGTGAACCGGCTGATGAGTCTGCACTACTTTCTATTGCGACAGAAATTGAAGGTCACCCAGATAATGTTACACCTGCAATTGTTGGTGGGTTGGTAATGTCATCTTTAGAAAATGATGGAAGCATTATTTATCGAAAATTAGATTGGCCTGATGATTGGGCTATTACAGTTTGTATTCCAGATGTAGAATTAGCAACTGAAATTTCTCGTTCAGTTATTCCTAAGGAAGTTCCTTTAGAAGATGCTATTTTTAATCTAAAAAGAATGGGTATGTTTGTTAATGCTGTTAATAAACATGATTCTGATTTGATGAAATTAGCATTAACAGATAGATTACATCAACCTTATCGTGCTAAATTGGTTCCTGGTTTAAAAGAATTATCAGAAGCATTTAAACACGAAGAAGATGTTCTAGGTTGTGTTTTGAGTGGTGCTGGTTCTTCAATGTTAATTATTTCTAAAAATAATATTGTCGAAAAAGTAACATCTACAACTTTAGAAATTATGGAAAATCTAAATGTTAAGGCAGATGTTCGTAATTTAAAAATTGAACAAAATGGTGCGACTATTATTGAATAATTGTATTATTCTTTGTGATGATGCCTATTGCAATCCATTATATTGTTAAAATTATTGATGATGTCTTCATCATGATATTTTAGTGCGTGTTCTGTTCTGTCGTGTAAGTCTATTAAGTGATAGTGCATTGATATTTCTAAATCTATTAGTGCAATGTTGTATCTGTATAGAGCATTTACGTATTCTGTCAGTGCATCGTAGTATGAAATTCTTGCATTTTGTAATTCCAACTGATTCATCTTATTAGATTTGTAGTCATTTATTGTAAGTTTGAGGTTATCAGATGCATTTTCTAATCTTTTTTGTGCAATTGGTATTTCTGCTTCTGTTTTATCGACATTATTTAATGCTTTTTGTACTTGGAAATATAAATCTTTTTTAAATTTATCAATTTCCGTATCTGCAAGGTTTATTTGAGCCGAGGCACCTTTAAGTTCATATCTTAATTCTTGTGCATTTAGTGATGAAGTTAAATTTACACCTATTGCTAAATCATTATTTGTATAGTGGTTTGTGTTTACTAGGTTGTAACCAACATCTGCATTAAGTTCTGGGTAATACGAACGTTTAACAACTAATAATGCTTGTTCCATAGCATTTTTAGTAGAGATGAGTACTTGTAAATCTGGACTATTTTCATACGCAATTTGAATAGCATTATCAAAGTTGAAATGTGCGTGTTGTAGAATTGTATCATCTTTATTTATTTTGGCAGTAAATGGCGTTTTTTTGACATTTGAAACGAATTTATAACAGTTATTTTTATTTGTATATTCGTTATTATATGTTTGAGTTTCGCTTATTTTATAATTAGGTGCATTTAGTAAATACATAGAATTGTTTAAATCAGCTTTTGCATTTTTTGCAATTGTTTCTGCTTCAATTATTTTTTCTTCTATTTTGAATTGTTCTGTTTCTGCATTTATTAAATCTGTTCTATTATTTCAGAAATAAGTTGCTTATTTATTTCTGAATTTGTTTTTTCGGCTTGTAGTAGTGACAAGGTATTCAAATAATTATAATATTTTGTTTTTATATCAAAAACGGTTGTACAAACACTGTCCATAAATTGGTATTCAGCACCAATTTTGTAAAATTCTTCCATTTTTATTTTAGCACTAGTTCTACCGAAGTCCCATATCATTTTATTTAATGATACACCTACATTTGGCAGTTCTCTGTATATAGAATAGTATTGTGTATTGTTTGAATTATTTTGTTGACCGTATCCAACACCAGCATTAAGTGTTGGAAAATATGCAGACTTTGCGACTCCAACATTACTTTTTGCAATATCAAGATGATATTTGTATAACTTTATTATTGGACTATTTTTTAGTCCAATAGAAATACAGTCTTGTATTGTTAAAATTGTGCCATCTTTGATTTCTTTTGGTGGCTTAGAACCGTGATGACAACAACAACAATCACAATGTGGTGCGTTATCTTCTTCTATAGCATATACTGAAGAGATATTTACACAAAATAATATTGATAATATGATGATAGTTTTTGTCGTATCTAATAATCTGTTCATAGATTAAATGATTTTTATACAAGACCTTCCTTAACAGCCTTAACTGCTGCTTGTACTCTATCATTAACACACATTTTTTGCAATATAGAACAAACATGTGCTTTTGCTGTGTGTACACTGACTATAAGTTCTTTTGCTATTTCAGTATTACTTTTACCAGATACTAAATGTTTTAAAACTTCATACTCTCTTTCTGTTAATGGTATTTTATTTTCATTATTATTGTGGTCATTTAGAAGTTTGAAGTTCTCTTGTTTAGGAAACGAACGAAGAACTCTTTCTCCAATTTCTGCATCTAGCCAACAAGCACCATTGTTTATATCTCTAATAACATCGGCTAGTTTTATTGGATCAATATCTTTTAAGCAATAGCCAGTGGCACCTGCACTTAAAGTTGCAATAACTTCTTCATCTCTATCGTGAGATGTTAATGCAATTATTTTTATATCTTTATATTTTTCACAAATCTTTTCGATGGCTTCGATACCGTTCATTCCTGGTAAACCTAAGTCCATCAGAACAACGTTTGGGTGATATCTTTCTATTAGTTTTATACCGTCGATTGCATTATCACTTTCAGCAACAACTTGAATATCGTTGTTTTCGTTTAAGGCACATCTAAGCCCAACTCTGGTTAATTTAAAATCTTCTACTATAATAACTGAAATTTCTTTTGTTGTTACTGGCATATTGTTCTCCTTTTTATTTATCATTATGTTTATTAAATGACAGACAAAATTATGAGTATATTACCCAACAGGCTAGTTGTTGTCTAAATTTTTAAACAATTTCGGATTATAAATTTTTTGTTTAAATATATAATCGTGCTATAATGCTTTTATGGGAATTATTTTTGTCTTTATTGGTGGTGCAACTGGAGCACTATTTAGGTATATGATATTAAAAATTTTTGGTGGGTATCCTTATAATATCATTGGTATATTCTGTGTTAATTTATTGGGTTGTTTTATTATTGGTTTTATTTCATATATGGCATTGAAACGTAATCATATTATAGGTACTGAACTTAAAAAATTTTTTACAGTTGGTTTAGCTGGTGGGTTAACGACTTTTAGTGCGTTTTCTTTTGATACTTTGAATTTGATATTGAATCATCATTATATGATTGGTTTGTTAAATTTGTTTTCAAGTGTTATTTTAGGTTTAATTTTTGTTGCTTGGGGGATGAATACAGGATATTATCTTTTGAATTATTTGTTGCATAAGAAACGTTTAAAATTTAGACAGGAGAAAACCTTCTGATGAAAGAATTATTGTTTGTTTTATTAGGCGGTGGTTGTGGTGCTGTTTTAAGATATTTATTAACAACAGTTATGCAAAAATATCTTTATATGGAGCATTATGCAACTTTTGTTGTTAATTTAATAGGTTGTTTTATTTTGGGATTGTTATTGCCTGTATATTTGGGTGAGTTTCATACAATGAGAGCGATATTTTTAATTGTAGGTTTTGTTGGTAGTTTTACTACATTTAGTACTTTTGAATACGAAAATATTGATTTGCTTGCTCATGAAAGATATATTGAATTCTTAAAATATACTGTTTATAGTTGTATTTGTTGTATTACGGCAGTTTTGTTGGGGTTAAACTTAGGTAATATTTTGTAATATATATTTGACACGTATATATTTGTTTGTATATAATTATTGAGACAGGTAGGGAAGGTGTGTTAATGACACAATTTAACAAAGGTAATTATTCTAAAAAATCATCCTCCAATGGTTCATTTATTGAATCTTGTCAGTGTTGATTTTTTTTGAAATTATTTTTGGAAAATATGAAATTTTGACGAGGTTCTAAATATTTAGTAGAACCTTTTTTAGTGCAAAATGGAGAATATATGTTAGTTAAACCTGTAAACATTCACAACAACAACTTAAATAACGAAAATAGACAAAATAATCATCAAAAAAAGAATTTTAATGTTTCTTTTGGTGGGCCACTGGATGGTGCATTGACTGGAACATTAGCGATGTTGGACACTAATCCTACTGCCAATGCTGTTTTACTTGATTTAGGTTCAATGGTTGCACCTCGATCTTATATTGATGGTAAAAGAAATAAATATGCTGGGTTTGAAACTTTTTTTAGAGAGTTTGCTAGTACTTTTGTAACTTGTTTGTCTGCAGGAATTTTTGCTGTTGGAATATCAAAATTTGCTAATAAAATGATTGATAAATCTACAAACATTAATACTTCAAGTTGGTTAACAAAAGACGGTATTTCTACTTTAGAAAATGCTTGGAATAATAGTGATGGTAATTCTAAGAAATATATAACAAATGTTTTAGATAATTTATCTGGACAAGATGGCAAGGATAAGAAAAATTTTAAAGATATAAATTGGAATAAAGTTGAATGGTTTGAATCTGATAAATGGGATAAAATACATTGGAAAGATAATAAATATAAAGGTATTCAAAATAATTTAAAATCAAGAGATGGCATTATTAATACTTTATCAGATATTATGACAGATAAAAATATTGATAAAAAAGATGCAAAGAATATCCTAAAAATAACAGAAATGCGTATAACTAATGCATTAGGAGTTAATCGTGATGTAGAGGTTAATATTGGTAAAAATAAATTTAAAACATCTTTGGTAAATCTATTGAGAGATACCTATGATATGGGTAAAGATGTATTTAGTAATAACCAAAAGGAATCTAGCAAAATAATAAAAAAAGTAACCAAAATTAATAAAGTGAAGGCTTACGGTGCGTTGGCATTATCATCTTTTATTGGTTTAATGTCACAACATATTAATAGAAAAATTACTGAAAAACGTACTGGCAAGAAAGGTTTTGTTGGTACTACAGATTTTAATGAAAATATCCAACAAAATTTGAATGAACAAAATATTCATTCAAATATAAATAAAAGTATTGCTTTTACTAATAAAAAAACAGATTTTGTACAAGATTTTTATAACGTAATAAATAAAGTTGATAATAAACAAAGTATTGTAAATAATGAATTTAGAACTGATAACAAGCCAAATAAAACGAAGTTATTAGTTCAAAAAATAGCAGCAAGTGCAGGAATAATAGGTCTTGCATTAGGTGTGATGAAAGTAAAATCAGTAAAGGATTTTGCTAAAAAGTTGGAATTTACTGGCCCAGTTTCAACTGGGAATGCTGTTAAAACTGTTTATACATCAACTTTAGTTGGACGTTTTATGGCTTCAGATGATAGTACAGAATTGAGAGAATCTGCTTGTAGAGATTATTTAGGCTTTTTAAACTGGTTAGTATTAGGTGGTTTTGCGGCTAAAGGAACGGCTAATTTATTAGATAAAAATAGAAAAAATTTATTTAATGAGGTTAATTCAGACAAACCTAAAAAAGGTGTATTGGGTAATGTAAAACATTGGTTGAACGATGTTCAATTAAAAACACACTCAGAAATAGCATCAAAGGGTAAAGATTTTGCAAAGAAAAATCTTTGGAAGTTAAATGTTGCTCATATTGCAGGTCTTGCATATTCAACAGTAATGCTTGGAATTGCTTTACCATTGATGAATATTATTGTAACAAATCACAAAATGAAAAAATCTAAAAATATAAAAAATGTTAATAAAAATGCCTAATATCATATAATATCTTAATAAATTATTGACAATATATTGAATTTTTATGATAATTTTTAAAAGAAGAGATATAATAGTTTGTTATTTCTTAAAGGAGAAAAGTATGAAAAAATCATTAGTATTAACTTTAGCTGCTGCTATGTTAGGTACTGCTGCATTTGCTTGTGATAAACCACAGTTACAATCTTATGCTCATCCAACATTGTTTGGTTCAGAAGCTCAAGTTGAAGTTTGTGCTAAAACAAGCACTGTTGTTGGTGGTAAAATTACTAAGTGTGCAAATGCAAAAACTATTTCTGGAAAAGAAAATGTTGTAATTAAATCATTTGCTAAGAAAGAATTAGATAAATTGGCTGCTAATTCAGATAGTAAGTTTAGTCGTAAATCTCCTGTTTTGAGAAGTGAATTGGCTCAAACATTGGCAGATGGCTTAGAGTTGGCTAACGTAAAAGAAATTGATAGATATACAGATGTTCCATCATCTTATTGGGCAAAAGAAGCAATTGATCAAACACTTGCTGCTGATATAATGATTGGTTATCCTGATAAATCATTTAAACCAGAACAAAGAGTTACTAAGGCAGAAGTATTCTGTACATTAGCAAAAATCTTTGATGTTGCTTTTGATGCAAAAGCAACTCCAAAATATAATGGAAAAGTTATTAAACACATTCCTAACTGGGCTGCTGGTGCAACAAATGAAGTTTTGGCTACAGGTATTTTAGATGCTGTTCCTGATGAAGCTGCATTGATTAACAATGAATATTTATCAAAAGAACAAGTTACTTATTTAGTTGGTGCTTTAAGTGAATATTTAAAATCACACCCAACTGCTGCTACATCTTGTTTGAAATCTGTTAGCCCATCTTATGAGGTCTTAATTAAATTAGAAGAAAGATTAAGTGCTAGAGTTTCTAATGCAGGTGATAAATTTACTGCAGTATTGGTTGAACCTGTTACAATTGATGGTTGTGCTTATCCTGCTGGTTCTAAAATCAGAGGTATCGTATCTGAGGTTGTTAGACCTGGTGTTAAAAATCCTGGTTATATAAAAGTTCAATTTAAAGAAATCGTTAATGGCGATAAAGTTACAAAATTACCAGAATCAGTTACAGAAGCAACTGCTCAAACAGCAAAAGATCCTAACATCGTTGCTAGATTAGTTGCTGCTCCAGTTTCTGCTTCAGCTAGAATTTTAGGTGTTGCTGGTAGAACTGTTTCTCAAGAAGCTAGTTTGACTTCTAACAGTGTTGAAAAATATGGTGACAACTGGTCAAATGCTTTTTGTAATACATTGTGCTTACAACCAAAAGCAGGTTTGAAAAATGTTGGTAGTTCTTTTGTAACTGCTGGTAAATACATCTGGAATTCAGTAGAAAACGTAGCAAGTGGTGTTTTCGGTGTTGGCTATGAATTAGTTGACGAAGTTAGATACTTATTTGCTCCAAAATATTCTAACAATTCTAGTTTGAATCCTAAAGAAGTTTTAAAAGTTACTTTTGAATAATCTTTAGAATAAATATTATAAAAAGAGAGTTGGTTATCAATTTAACTGACTCTTTTTTTTTGAAGTGATATAATGTGTTTGGAGAGTGTATTTATGATAAAGAGTTTATTTATTACAGCGACTGGAACTGATGTTGGGAAAACGTATGTTTCAGCATTATTAGTAAAAAAGATGAGGGAATATGGTTATAATTGCGGATATTATAAACCTGTTTTGAGTGGGGCAATTGTTGATGCTGATGGACATGTTGTTCCTGGTGATTGTAAATATGTTGTTGATACAGCAAAATTGAATGTTGAGCCGATGGATTGCTTATCTTATTGTTTTACAGAAGCAGTTTCTCCACATTTGGCTGCAAAAAGAATTGGTGAAACCATTTCTAAAACAAAAATCTTTGAAGATTATGATAAATTAAAACAAAGTTATAATTATATGATTTTAGAAGGTGCAGGTGGTATAACCTGTCCATTGTGCGATGCACCTCAACGTAGTGAGATGTTTTTGTTATCTGATTTAGTTAGAAATATGAATAAAGATGTTGTCGTTGTTGCTGATGGTGGCTTAGGTACGATAAATTCTGTTGTAACGACTATTGAATTTATTCGTCTAAGTGGTATAACAGTCAAGGGTATTATATTAAATAATTTTGATAAAAATAATTTTATGCATCGTGACAATTTATATATGATTGAAAAAATGACAGATGTAAATGTTATTGCAACGATTGCAAAAGGTGAAGACGATATAAATATCGATAAAGAGTTATTAGAAAGTATGTTTAAAGAAGATTAATTATGAATATGAATGAATGGCAAAAAGAAGATTTAAAGTATATTTGGCACCCTTGTTCTCAAATGAAAGATTATGAGGAGTTGCCTCCTATAGTAATTGAACGTGGGGAAGGTATTAATCTTTATGATATAGATGGAAAATGTTATAAAGATGTTGTTAGTTCTTGGTGGTGTAATTTGTTAGGACATTGTAATCCAAGAATTAATGCTGCTATGAAAAAACAGTTGGATACATTAGAACATGTTATTTTTGCTAATTTTACTCATAAAACAGCAATTACTTTATGTAAAAAATTGATGGAAGTTGTACCAAAAGGTTTATGCAAATTTAATTTTGCAGATAATGGATCTGCGGCTATTGAAATGTCTATGAAGATGAGTTTTCAATATCATCAACAAACAGGTAATACTCAAAAAACTAGATTTATGGCATTATCTGATGCATATCATGGTGAAACTATTGGGGCTTTGTCAGTTGGTGCGTGTGATTTATATTCAAAGATATATAAACCAATATTGATGGACGTTGTTAGGGTTCAAGGTCCTGATTGTTTTAGATGTCCTTATGGTAAAAATCGTGATAATTGTTGTTGTGAATGTTTTGAAAAAGCTGAGAAAACATTTGAACAATATGGTGATGAAACATGTGCAATGCTTGTTGAACCACTATTACAAGGTTCTGCGGGAATGAAAATTTATCCACCATTATATCTTACAAAATTAAGAAAATTGTGTGACAAATATAATGTACATTTAATTGCAGATGAGATTGCAACAGGTTACGGTCGTACAGGTAAAATGTTTGCTTTTGATTGGGCGGGTGTTTCTCCTGATATTATGTGTTTGTCAAAGGGTTTGACGGGTGGTTATATGCCAATGTCATTGTGTGTTACTACACAAGAAATTTATGATGCATTTTATGCTGATTATTTGACTGGTAAGGCATTTATGCATTCTCATACTTATTCAGGTAACCCATTAGGTTGTTCTGCGGGTATTGAGGTATTAAACATCTTGAAAGATGAAAAAATTATTGAAAATGCAAATAGACGTGCAGAATATTTTAATAAGATTATTAAAGAAAAATTCTTAAATTTAGATAATGTTGGTGAAGTTCGCCATATTGGTTTAGTTAATGCTATTGAAATTGTAAAGAATAAAAAGACTAAAGAAAATTATGATTCATCTTTGAGATTAGGTTATCAAATTTATAAAAAGGCTTTGAAAAAAGGTGTTTTATTAAGACCATTAGGTGATATTATTTACTTTAATCCTCCATTGATTATTGAAGAAAAAGATATGGATTTTGTAACTGATGTTGCAAGAGAATGTGCCTTAGAAGTATTAAACGAACAATAAATTATCTATTCATATCTAAGAGCATCGATTGGTCTAAGAAGTGAGGCTTTGTATGCTGGATAGTATCCAAAAGCGACACCAACCAGACCAGAAAAGCCTAGCGATAATAATACTGAGAATAATGATATTTTAACTGACATATCGCTTGCTAAAGCACCTATAAGTAGTGAACCTGTAACTCCTACAAATACTCCTGCTAATCCACCTATTATTGAAAGTAAAAAGGATTCTATAAGGAACTGCCAGCGTATATCCCAAGCCCTAGCACCAATTGCCATTCTTATACCAATTTCTTTAGTTCTTTCTGTAACAGATACTAGCATGATATTCATTATACCGATACCACCGACTAAAAGTGATACTGATGCAATTGATGCTAGTAATATTGCAAATGTTTGAACAGTTGATTTCATTTTTTCTTGAAAATCAGCAGAGTTTCTAATTTCGTAATCTTTATCTTGGTTTGCACCTAGATTATGTCTTTTTGTTAAAAGTTCGTCAATGTCGGCTTCTGTTGTTTCTACAATATCAGCATCTTGACATTTTACAACAATCATACTTACTGTATTTGGAAAATCTGTACCGAATACTTTTCTTTGAGCAGTTGTTAGTGGTATAAAAATTAAATCATCTTGATCCATTGGACCTGCTTGCCCTTTCGATTTTAGTGTTCCGATAACTTTAAAAGGAATATTTCCAACACGTATAGTTTTTCCAACAGGATTAACATCACCAAACAATTCAGATGCAACGGTCGTTCCCATAATTGCAACTTTGGCGGCATTTCGTATGTCTTCTGGAATAAATCCTCTACCACAATCTATTTCATAGTTTTTTATAAAAAAGTACTCAGGCATTGTTCCGTAAACTGATGTTGACCAGTTTTGGTTTCCGTAAGTTAGTTGTTTGGTTTCAGAAGACACTGGTGCAACTCCAAGTATTCCACGAGCATTTTTGTTAATTGCTGTCGCATCTTTTGTTGTTAGAGTTGGAATTGTACCCATTCCCATGTGTACACCACCCGATTTCGCAGAAGCACCTCTTATTGTTAGTAGGTTACTTCCCATTGATTCCATATTTTTTTGAACTTTTTCTTGAGCACCAGTACCAATGGCAAGCATTATAATAACAGCACTTACACCAATAATTATACCTAAACTTGTAAGCATACTTCTCATTTTATTTACTTTTAGAGAATTTATTGCAATTCTTAGTGTAGATTTAAAATCTATCATGTTTCTCTAGTCCTTTGCCTTTGCCATTCTGCTTTTGGTAAATCTGAAATAATTTGTCCATCTTTGAAACGTATAATACGTTTTGTATATTCTGCAATATCAGGTTCATGAGTTACTAATACAATGGTTTTACCATATTTTTCATTTAGTTCAACAAAGAAATTCATTACATCAATACTTGTTTTTGTATCAAGGTTTCCAGTCGGTTCATCGGCTAAAATTAGTGGCGCGTCATTTACGATAGCACGTGCAATTGCGACTCTTTGTTGTTGACCACCTGACATTTGGTTAGGCATGTGGTTTTCACGCTTTTCAAGACCAACAACTTTTAATGCTCGTCTTGCTCTGATATGTCGTTCTTCTTCTGGAATACCTTTATATATCATTGGTAGTTCAACATTATCAAGTGCCGATGTTCTTGAAATCAGGTTAAAACCTTGAAATACAAATCCTAGTTTTGAGTTTCTTATTTCTGATAATTCTTCTGATGATAGTGAAAAAACATCAACTCCATCAAGTTTGTAAGTACCAGATGTCGGAATATCAAGAGTTCCTAATGTATTCATACAAGTTGATTTCCCAGAACCTGAAGTTCCCATAATTGCTACAAATTCGCCTTTTTCAATATTAAATGATACATTATTTAATGCATTGAAACTTTCTTCTCCTGTTTTGTAGGTTTTTATTAAATTGTGAACTTCTATTAGTGCCATATTTTCCTTACATCATTGGTGGACGCATATCTTGTTTTTTGTCTTTTTTCCCTTTTATTCCTACTATAACAGTATCACCTTCTTTTATATAGGGTGAAATCACTTCTGTATAAGAATCATCACTTAAACCTGTTGCAATTTCGATTCTTTTAAGGTGATGTTTTATTAATACCCAAATACCTTGCTTTTCGTATTTTGGACCTTCTGGGTTAGGTGTGAATTTAAGTGCAAAGTTTGGAACACAAAGAACATTTTCGTGTTTTGCTGTAATAATAGATACATTTGCTGTCATACCAGGTTTTAGTTTAAGGTCTTTGTTGTCAACACCTACGATAACAGAATATGTAACGACATTTGATACGGTTGTAGGAGAAATTCTTACTTGTGTAACTTTCCCTTTGAAGGTCGTATCAGGATAACCATCGAGAGTATATTCAACATCTTGTCCTTCTTTTACTTTCCCAATATCTGCTTCTGACACGTTTACTTCAATTTGCATTTTTTGTAAGTCTTGTGCAATTGTGAATAATTCAGGAGCTTGGAAACTTGCGGCTACGGCTTGTCCAACGTCAATTTCTCTGGATATAATCATACCATCAACTGGTGCAACGATTTTTGTATAACTTAAACTTAATTCAGCACCTCTACATTGTGCTTGTGCCTTTGCTATATCAGCCCTAGCTGATGAAATTTTTGCCATATCTGATTTATAATCGTTGATTGCTTGGTCAAGTTCACTTTTTGGTACAAAGTTACGTTTATATAAATTTTGATAACGTCTAAGAGTTTTTCTGCTCATTTCTGCATTTGCTTGCATATCTCGAAGGTTTGCTTGAGCACTTGCGATTGCTGCTCTATTTTGTTCAACAGTTTGTTTTGATAATCGAGGATCGATTTCTGCAAGTAGTTGACCTTTTTTTACCATAGAGTTGTAGTCAACATAAATTTTACTAATCGGACCTGATACTGTTGAACCTACACTGACAATATTGACTGGATTGATTGTTCCAGATGCCTCAACAACTTGTGTTATTGTATGTTTTTCAATTGGCTGAGTTTCATATTGTTTTGTCTTGTTACCGCTTTTTATAATTATTATTAGTAATAGCAAACAAACAATACCGATTATTATTTGTAATTTTTTATTTGTTTGAATTTTTTCTAGTATCCTTTTTACGTCTATCATTTGACTTTTCCTCTAATGTATTTATATTAATATTATTTTCTTGTAGTGAAATTTCTTTTTCAAGAGTTGCTCGTGAAACGTTATAATCATAAATCGTTTGTACATAAGTATTTTGAGCATTGTTATAATTTACTTTTGCATCTTGTACTTCAATAAAATCACCTAATCCAACTTCATAACGACCGTCTGCAAGTTCTAAATTCTCTAGTGTTTGTTTTACTTTGACTTCGTTAAGTGGAATTTGTTTTTCTAATGAAATCATATCTATATACGTTTTTTGAATATCAAAGAACATATTTTGTTTTAATTCATCGATATCATTTTGAACCATATCAACTTGGATTTTTGCATTGTCAATTTTATGTTTTGTTTGCATCGGATTTAGTGTAGAAGATAATTCTACAGCGATATCAAAAGAATTGTTAGAATAAAGATTTCTGTTAGCAAATCCATATCCTACACTACCTGTTAGTTCAGGATAATATTCTCTTTTAGTATATAGTAATGCTTGTTCCATTGCTTTTTTAGTCGCTTCTAATGATTTTAAATCCCAACGATTTTCATAAGCAAGTCTTATTGATTCATCAAATGTATATGGATATTTTTTAAAGATGTAATTCTTTAAAATTTCAGTTTTTTCAACACTTGTTGTTAAAGTTGCATTATATACTGCATTCGGTAAGTTACTTATATCTTTGTAATCTGTAATTTTTATAAGACTAACTGGTAGATAATCATATTTAAAATTGAAAGATTCCGTATTTTTTATTGTATATTGTGGAGCAAACGCAACATACATTGCGTTATTGAGTGCTACTATTGCATTTTTATAATCATTTTCGGCTTTTACTAGAGTGATTTTTGAATCACTTAAATAAACTTCTGCGTTTACAATATCAATTTTTGATTTGATACCTTCTTCAAAATATGCTTTTGTTCTTTGATAGTTTCTTTCGTTTATTTGAACATTTGCTTTATCTATATCAACAATTGCTTTTGCAGCAAGGACTGCGTAATATTTACATTTGATATTAAATATTGTATTTATAACTTCTTGGTTGTAGTCATATTCAGCAGCGATTTGATAGAATTTTTCCATTCTGATATTTGCAGAAGTTTTTCCAAAGTTCCAAATAAGTTCTTTTATTTTAGCATCTATGCCAGGAAGTGTTCTAGTAGAGCCACCAAGTCGTCTAGAATTTGAATTGTAGCCTTGATTATAACTTGCCCCAGTAGAAATTGTTGGAGAATAATCTGCTTTTGCAATACCGACATTATGTTTTGACATTTCGTAGTTGTAACGTAGATTTTTGATAGATGGACTACGTTTTAATGCGATGTCGATACATTGTTCTAGAGTAAGTGAATCTCCCTCTTTTATAGGCATTGTTGAAAGTTCAATTTCATTAATAGCAAATGATTTTTGTGTTGTTAAAAGTACAAACACAAATAGTAATATTATTTTGCTAATGTTTTTTAAATCTATTTTCATAACTTCTCTATAGAGTGTTTATTTATTTAGATATTCTATCAAACCTTCTAAGGCATATTTATATGAATTTTCTTTAAAACCAATAACTTGTGCTATACAAACGGCAGATAATAATGAAGTATGACGAAATTCTTCTCTAGCATGAATATTGGTCATGTGTACTTCTACTGTTGGAGTATTAACAGATGCAATGGCATCTCTTAGGGCTACACTAGTATGTGTATAACCACCAGCATTAATGATTATTCCATCATAGAGATTTTTTGTAGATTGTATTTTGTCTATAAGTTCTCCTTCGTGATTTGATTGAAAGCAATCAAGTGAACAATTGTATTTTGTCGCTAATAATTTCATATTATTTTCAATATCATTTAGAGTTGTTGAACCATATTTTTCAGGCTCTCTTGTTCCTAACATATTTAAGTTCGGACCGTTTATTAATAAAATCTTCATATACAACACCTCATTTAATAGGATAACTTATGCTTTTTTTATAGTCAAAAATGTTAAGCAAATCTACTATTTTCGGCATGGATTTTTTACTATTGTGTTTATGTTAAGATTTAATTGAATAGGGGATATTATGAAAGACGTACAAAATAGCCGTGATGATAGAGGTGTAGAAATCCAAAAAGTTGGTATAAAAGATTTAGAATTACCATTAATTATTCAACGAAAAGATGCAGAAAATCAAATTGTATGGGCAAATGCCAAAGCAAGTGTGAGTTTACCAGCACATTATAAAGGTACTCACATGTCTAGATTTGTTGAAGTTTTGAATAGTTGGAAAGAAAAAAATCTTTTAGGCGTTGATATTCAAGGCTGTGTTACGGATATAGTAGAGAAATTGAACGCTAAGTGTGGTTATTTAAAATTTGATTTTAAATATTTTATTGATAAAGAATCTCCAGTTACGAAAATAAAAGCACCAATGTGTTATGATTGTTCGTTTGAGGGGATTTTAGAAAACTATGGAGAAGAAGATGAAGAATATCAATTCTTTTTAGGTGTAAAAGTTCCTGTTACTACTTTATGTCCTTGTTCAAAAGAAATTTCTCAATATGGTGCTCATAACCAAAGAGCAATTGTTTCAGTTAAAGTTGCTTATGATGACGATGCTCATATTTGGATAGAAGATTTGATTAAACAAATAGAGGATAGTTCTTCTTGTGGTTTGTATTCATTATTAAAAAGAGATGATGAAAAATATGTAACAGAGCGTGCATATAATAATCCAAAGTTTGTAGAAGATGTTTTGCGTGAAGTTGTTTTATATTTGAGAAATAATCCTGTTGTTGATAGATTTGAAGTTGAGTGTGAATCTATTGAGAGTATTCATAACCATTCAGCTTGGGCATACCAACAAGAGGGTTAAGGGATTACGTTTATTTTGAATTATTTTGTAAATGGTAAAATAGATATTGAGGCTTTAGCCGAAGTATATATACAATTAACCAAATAATTTGAATGTTCTTTCAACATTTTCTTTAGCAACAGTTTTTAATGTATCCATTTCTTCTTTAATAGCATTTCTTTCTGTGTCTAATGCTGCTAAATCTGTATCATATTTCCTATCTTTGTTATCAATCTTTTTCATATCAGCTTCGTATTTTGCTTCTGCTTTTCTTAAAAGTGATTCATTTGAAACTTCACGAAGTTTTGTATCTGTTGCAACACTAATTTGTTCTAATTCACCAGTAGTTTTGTTTGTATCAAATATAAATAATTCACCAGCATTAACCATATTTGTAAACCAAGTTGAATCATCTTCATGACCAGTTGCTGGGTTATCATTAGTGCCCTCTAATATGTAACCATTCTTTTGTATCTCATCAAATAATGCACCATCATTGTTTGTGTCAGGAATTATTGTTGTAGTAGAAACATTAGCACCTGATGCAGAAATAATATTATTATTTGGTAATGCTGATTCAAATCCTGAATTATTTGCTAAACTTGTAGTACTAGACATAAAATTGTTATTTTTATCAGCAGCATAACAATTTTTTACTTGACCTATACCATTATGTCCTGACATATTTGAATTGCCAAATGCTCCAGGGTTTATTGTGCTATTGTAACCTGTAGGAATAACTTTTATAGATGCTGTACCATAAGCATTACAGTTTTCAACTGTACCACCATTAACAGCAGATACAAAACCTGCAACATTATTGATACCATCATCTTTTGTTAAAATACCACTAAAATTATCTGTAACGTTACCGTATGCATTACAATTAGATATTTTTGAATTAGGATTTGCACATCCGACAAAACCGCCAACTACATCGTCATCACCATCAACGTTGCCATAAGCACTACAATTTGATACATTTGAATAGTCATACGTTATACCAACAAAACCACCAGCACTATGTCCCCATTTTGCAGTACCTTCTGCTCTAACGTAAGTTGAAGATGTTGAATTTGTTATTGTTGTATATGATGTAGCACCTATCAACCCACCAAGCCCGTTGTTGCCTGAAATTGAGCCATTTGATGTACAATTATCAATTTCTGCATTACTTGATGCTCCAACTAATCCACCAATATTCGAATTATTAGAAGATGTTATGATAGTAGCATTTGATGAACAGTTTGAAATTTTAACTTTGTTCCCAGAACTGCCTGAAATATTACCTACTAATGCACCAACGTTATCTTTTGCTGCATTTATAGAACCAGAAACGGATACATTGTTAATATTTGCTCCAGAATAAGCATTTTCAGTTAAAATGCCTTTTGAAGTAACATTTCCTTCAATATTTAAGTTTGTAACAGTACCTGAAACACTCGTAAACAATGCATTATTTAAACCTTTAATAGTGTGACCGTTACCATCAAAAGTTTTACCAGAACTTAAAGATTTTGAAGTCCAGTTTTTACCAGTCAAATCAATGTCAGCCATCAATCTATAATTTTTATTTGATGACATATTCATAAACTGCTCAATTGTATAAATTTCAACAACACCATTAACATCTTGGTTTGTTTCAGTAACACGTCCTGTTTCAAGTGCTATGAAATAATCTTTGTTATTACCGGCTATTTTTAAATTTGCTTCTGTTGCAGCATCGATGATAACTTTATCAGAATCAGCAAATTTAAGTTCATAGCCTTGATTTTTCATTCCGTTATATGTAGCATCTACATAGTTTATTGTGCCGTCTGTACTAATTGTAGAATATTGGATTTTTGTTGCATCAATAGCATTTAAATAGTCGTCATACACACGTGAAGATTCGTTAGCCATTTGCAATTTCATTGCCTCTAGCTTAG
>ERZ1034925.65-NODE-65-length-61846-cov-9.570310_pt1 | contig 61846 bp, 100 predicted proteins | sample MGYA00520687_ERZ1034925 | MGnify/ENA primary metagenome ERZ1034925 (study PRJEB33766, sample SAMN09781758) | gut metagenome | biome: gut microbiome | host: Homo sapiens | place: Madagascar | study: EMG produced TPA metagenomics assembly of the PRJNA485056 data set... | reverse complement strand
GCTGTTAGCGGCTCGCCGCTGTTCACGCTCAAAAGCCTTGACAAGGGGAACGCCTGCGGCACGGTTGAACGGCAAAAACCGCGCGAAATCGCCGTAACACAAGCCGTTGTAATAAGTATAAGTTATTGCAACGGATAGAGCGCGCCGGGGTGGGTTTCCGACTGAAAAAAGCAATTCCAAACCGCGCCAAGGGGGTAGCGGCATTCCGCTCCTCCTCGTTCAGATTTGGGATGTAAAGTGACTAAATTGTGACAAAGCGAAAAACATACAATATGTAGTGGTTGGAGTAGGTGTCGAAGTACTATATATGGTGTGGAGTGGTGTCCCGTCTCCCGCTCCAAACCCTGAAATCAGCAAAAAAGCGTTGATTTCGGGGTTATTTTTATATGTAAATGCTATAAAAACAGTCTGTAAATGCAGAGAATTTTGAGTTTTGTGACTAAATTTGTGACAAGATTTTTGTGACTAAGCGTGTGACTAAATGTTATAAAAGCCGTTCCCGAGGGTTGTGGGAGCGGCTGATTTTATTTTATGGAGGCGATGACGGCTCGTTTGTCGGATTCATAGAGGTGGGCGTAGGTTTTGGTGACTTGTTCGAGGGTGTCGCCGATGAGGTCTGCGACGACGGTGAGGTTGGCACCGAGGTGGACGACCATAGAGACAAAGGAGTGGCGTAGGTCGTGGATGCGGATGGGAGGGAGATGGGCGGCTGCGGTGTAGTTGTCAAAGGCGCGTTGGAGTGTGGTTGGGGGGACGGGGCGAGAGCCGCCGAAGAAGAAAGGGGACATTGGGGAGTAGGCGGCGAGGAGTTTGGCGAGAGGGGTGCAGATGGGGGACTTGTAGACTTTCTCGGCTTTGGTGGAGTTGATGGTGTAGAGAGAGCCGTCAACGGTGTAGCGGTTAAAGGACTTGGAGAAGTTGATTTCGGTGGGGGACACGTCCTCGGGAGTAATGGCGAGGACTTCGCCACGGCGGCGACCGGTGAAGAAGAGGGTTGCGAAGAGGGCGGCGTACATGGGGGAATCGACGGCGGCAAGGAAAGTGTCGAATTGGGCACGTGTCCAAAATTTCATTTGAGTTTTGGGGGCACGGCGTTTGGGGGTGGGGACTTCGGTAAGATGGTTCGTGAAGCTATAGCGAGTTTCGAGCCATGAGAGGAATGCGGCGAAATAGGACTTGACTTTGACGAGGTACTTGTGGGAGAGGGGTTCGCCGTTCTTGGAGGTTGAGTTCCAAAGGTTGTCCTGCCATTTGAAGAGGGTTTCTTTGGTGAGGGCGTCGGCAGGGAGGTCGCCAAGGGTGGGAAGTATGTATGTGTTGTAGATACGGGTTTTATCGTAGAGGGTGGCTTGTTTGTTTTGGTTGCTGATGGCGGTAATGTAGGTGGCGAGGAAGTCCTTGACGGGGGCGGTGGCGGCTGCGTTGTTTTCGGCTCTACGCTGTTGCATGGCTTCGCGCGAAATTACTTGGCAGTGTTTGGTGATAAAATCAGTAACGGCGGTTTTGAGGAGCGATTTTGTTTCGTAGCCACTAAAACGTTTCTGCACGGTATCGCCGTTTGGGCGTACTACACGGAGTGTTGTGCCGTAGACTTTGCCTTTGGTTTTGTAGGTGGTTTCATTAACAGTGTAGTTGGTTGAGGTAATATAGAAGTCCATTGTTGATGCCCTCCATTGTAAAGCGGAAAAATCCGATGTGTGGGTTGCAGACGTCCCAAATAAGGATAAAAATAAAAATCGAGACGAGGAAAAGACAAATGATTAGCAAACGGCGAAGCCACTTGTTCTTGGTATCGATTAAGCGTTCATATAGGTCGATAAGGCGAGCGTCGGCATTGTCCACTGGGGCGATGGTAGCAATTGCTTCGTAAAGTCCGACGGTTTCTTCGGATGGTATCTCCATTGCTTTGATTAGTAAGCAAACAGTCGTGTAGCTTGGATCGGGAGTTTGTCCCGAAAATATGCGTTTCACCGTTGGTAGCGGCACGCCGCTCTTGTCGGCTATCGCTTGGTACGATTGCTGACTTTTTTGCTTCATTTCTTGCAATTTTTCGCATAGGCTCATTTTTGATACCCCTTTTGTATTATATTTGACACGTTAAAGTATTAGATTTGAGTCTTTACTTTGGCGTTATCAGTGTGATAAAATACCCCTTAGAAAAACTTTCCAAGGGGTGGCGCGAGCGTGAATAACACAACTACTATTGAAATCTTAAAAGAGTTGGCGAGTTTGTCGGACGAGCAGTTACAGGTGGTGCTTCAAAAGGCACGAGAGATTGTCGGAGAGGGGTGATTTAGCTTTTCATCCCTTTTATGATTTTTAGCAACATTTGTTTTTCGTCCTCGGACATTGATTGCACGAGGGTGACGATTTCGTTTTCGGTAGACTGACGTTGAGAAACTGGTGTAGGATCATCAGTAAAACACATCAAATATGATGGCGACACGCCAAAGTAAGTTGCGAGTTTTTGAATTGAGGTTCTTTTCATGTTTTCAACAAGCCCGCTTTCGTATTTATTTATAGCGGCTTTTTGAACTCCAATGACTTTACCTAATTCTTCTTGCGAAACACCTTTCGCGGTTCTTAATTCTTTAACTCGTTGTCCTATTGTAGTGTGTGGCACATTGGATTCTTCATTAGATAACCCTAATAAATACGTGGTGGAAACGCCGAAGAAATGAGCTATTTCATCTACAACTCGTGTCGGGATATTGTCAATCTCTCCGTTTTCATATCGATAAATTGAACTCTTTGATGCGCTGATATGCGCGGCAAGTTCAGTCGGTGATACCTTGTGCGCCTCTCGGAGTTCTCTTATTCTGACGGCGGTCAAATTCATTTTCTAATTTTTAGTTTTGGGTGAAACTTCTAATGAAGTCCAATAACATTTTTTGTTTATCTTCGGACATTTCTTCGACTAATTCCAAAATTTGGCTTTTAGTCGATTTTTCTTCGGTAGGATCGTTAGTCCATCCCATAAGGTAAGCTGGTGTAGTATTGAATACTTTTGCAAGCTTTGCGATTAGGTTTGTGGTGATATTTCTTTGTCCGTTTTCTATTTTGTTTATGGTGCTACGGTATTGATAGCCAACCAATTTTGCTAAATCAGTTTGAGAAAGTCCTTTTTGTTCTCTAAGTTCTTTAATACGAGAACCGACTTCTTTCATATATACTTCTTGTCTTTCGTCCATTCTTTTTGCCATAAAACACCAAAAATCTTTTTTTTCAAATACATTGTAGTGCTTTCAAAAAAAAATGTCAAGTTTTTTGAACAAAATTGTTGACAAATTGGGAACAGGCGTGATATACTTGTCTTGTTCCCAAAATGGGTACTTTGACATTTTGATAAGGAGGTGAATTTATGGTTAATACGAGGAAGTTGAAAGCAAAGATGACAGAACGTGCCGAAACTAATCAAACTATGGCGCAAAAACTCTCTATGTCTATGTCAACCTACAGCCAAAAGCTAAACGATAAGATTCCTTTCTCCGTTTGGGAAGCTAACAGCATTTCCCAAATATTGTCTTTGACGCTCGAAGAAAAAAACTCTATTTTTTTTGCCTAATGTGTTCCCAAAACGGGTACAAATTTGAACAGAATGAGGTTTTTATGACAAGAAATGAAAAGCAACGGTGGCGAGAGTTGCGGAAACTGCGAAAGCAAAAGATTTTACTCAAGGCTGAAACTGCAGAGCTTGACGAGTTGGAAGTCAAATACACAAAAGACTTATTTAATAAAGCATGCATTGTGAGTTTGGTAACATCGGTAATCAGCTTTGCAGTTTCGCTAACAGTGCTACTCATTAAGTTAATGGGTTAATGCGACTAATGAAATAATAAAGCTGACTACGGATAGAACTACGCTCGTGACAATAGCGATAACTGCGATGACATTTGCTTTTCTGCCGTTTTCGTTGCTTTCTTTTTGCAAGCCGACATCTTCAGCTCTGTTGCATTGTTGTGCTTTAATGGCTTCGACACAGGCTCTACCTTTAGCGGTAATTTTATATTTGTAGAGTTCGTAGTTGTAGCCATCTCGAGACACATAACCGGCTCTAAACAGGTCGCCGATGTCATCGTTCTTCAACGGAACAACGAGATTTGCAAGTTCGCTATGCGTAAAGACACGCTCATCATTGTACATAATGTCCAAGATTTGGAGTTGCGCTTTGTTTAATTCCATAAAGATAGCTCCTATGTATGTGGTGACAGTAACAAACAATATAGCACGACAGCCAATGGTTGTCAATCGGAGAAAACAATGTTAGGAAATGAGATTAAAAAAGCGAGAACCGCTAAGGGGTTGTCGCAAAGAAAAGTAGCCACGATGGTAGGTATAACTCAACAGTCGTTTCAACAAATCGAAAAGGGGAAAAAAATGCCGATGATTGAAACGCTGTGTAAAATAGCCAACGTCTTAGGAAAGACGGTTGACGAACTAATGTGGGAGGAAATAGAAAAATGGCGGAAATGAATTTTGCGGTACGTGAACGTATCTTTTCAAAAGAGGCAATCACGATACAAGACTTGCAAGACTTGATGTCGCTAAGCTACCCTGCGGCGACGAGGTTGATGCTTGACATCAAAAATCGGTTCAAGCTTCAAGGCAAACCTACTCTCAATATTCAAGGCAAGTTGCTTTTGCGAGATTACTTTGAATATTTCGGGATAGATCCTAACCAATTAAGGTATTTTCCCGACAGAGAGAAAGCAAAAGACTACGACGGCTACGTTGAACATATGGAGGCTTTGCACGGACATGCGGAATAATAATCAAACGGACAAGGTGCTGAACAAGATTGACGCGTTCGGAGAGCTTGCTCGCAAGTACGAGTGGTCGCTTAGAGGACTGGCGTTTCGGTCGATTGGTGGCAATGCAAGAGCAACAATACTCTTTGTCGACAAGTTCGGCAGAGAATTGAAATTTGAAGTTTAGGAGATGTGACAAAATGAACAGATGTTTTTTTACGGGAAACCTCGTAAGCGACCCGACAACAGGGTCTACGGACAAAACGGGACAAGCCTACACGAAGTTCACAATAGCGGTGGACAGAGGCGGCACGGGAGCAACAAAGTCGTGCGACTTCATCCCGGTGGAAGCGTGGGCAAAGCTCGCCGCGCCGTGTTTCAAGCACTTGAAGAAAGGTAGCAAGGTGTCGATATGCGGATCACTGCGTATCAACACACGCAAGAACGACAACGGTGCTTACTCAACGTTCATTGCCATCCGCGCCGACGAAGTGGACTTTTGCTCGCCGAGTGCAAACAATGCAATGCCGGGCGAGGGCGACAACAATACGCCTTACGAAAATCTCCGTGCGGAAGAAATGGTTGACCCGGACAATATCCCGTTTTAGGTGAGGTGACGAGTTATGCCATACCCCGAATGGATGAGAAAGGAGCAGATAGCAAGCAAAGCACTCGAACCCGTCGTGCGCCTAACGCCCGAAACAAACACAAGCGGTATCTACCTATGGTTGCGGACGGACGAACACGGCGTAACGTGGTTTTACGTCGGACAAGCAAAGAACATTTACAAAAGGCAAATCAGTCACTACAACGGCTACGACCGCTTGGACTTATCGCTACGCAAGCGTGGGTTCAAGAGCGAAACAAACCCTAACGGGTGGACGTTCGAGGTTTTGTGCCAATGTGACGAGTACTTACTCGATGTAACCGAAACACAGTACATAACCGAGTACATGCTCAAGGGTTACCAAAGCTACAACAAGACATACGGCAGTCAAGGCGAGGGCAAGGAAGTTATTACCCACAAGCCAGCCAAAGGCTACAAGGACGGACTGCGCCAAGGCTACGCAAACGCACGTAGGGACGTTCGCAAATTGTTTGCAAGCAACCTGACGTTCGCAATCAACGGCGCGCCGAACAAGCTCAAGGAACGAGCCTACGAAAAGTTCCAAAAATTCTTGGAGGAAGAAGTGCATGAAGAAAACGAAAATAACGTTACTACTTGACATCGTGACAAGCGAAACGTTCATGCTAATGAGCCGTGACGCACAAGCCACGTACCTGCAAATCAACGCTCGGGCAGACAGCAAAGGACAAACAAACCGTCCGAGAGCAATCGCGAGAGCTATTTGCGCCGATACATCCGCAGTTGACGAGCTACTTGCCAATAGATTTTTAGTGGTGGTCGACGAGGAAATGGGCGTTGTGGAGGTAAACAAGGAATGGGAAGAAGATTACTCACAGACGCGATTGTAAACGCAGACGAATTTATTACAATGCCCGCTTCCGCTCAAGGTCTTTATCTGCAATTGATGTTTGCAGCCGACGATGACGGCTTTGTTAAAAACCCTCGTACAATTGCCCGAATGAGTAATGCTTCCGATGACGATTTGCAAGTGCTACTGTCGCGCCGATACTTGTTGGAATTCGACCACGGTGTGGTGCTTATCAAACATTGGCGAATGCACAATATCCGAAAGTTAGATAGGTACATACCGACAGTTTACGTGGACGAATACAACGGTTTGTACATAAAAACCAACGGAGCATACACGCAAAACCCACAGGAGGGTATAAGTTGCCGAGGTTTGAAGTGGTGGGTACCAACATCAATCGATAATGGCAACCGCATTGAACAATCACGGAACCAACATCAATCGATAATGGAACCAACATCGGTGAATGGTGGAACCAACATTGAACGATGTCGGAACCACAATCAGTCAATGGTGGAACCACAATCAAACAATGTGGGTGCCAACATTAACGATAGTGGAACCAATATCGACGCTAAGATGTTGATAGAGAATAAGATGGATGATTCCTTACTAAATAAAACAGAAGATAATAGTGAGTATGAATGCATAATAACGCGCACACGCGTAGGAAGAGAGGAATTTCTACGGAAGCAGTGCCAATCGGGTTGGTATCTTAAGCATATTGAGGAAAACTTCCCTGATAGGGTAGGTCTATTTCGTGCTTACATTGAGATTTTACTCAATGCCGACACCAAACATAAATGCGAAGCGTTGTCTACGCTAAATAGCGATTCATTTAGTAGGATATTTGACAATCTTTGGAAAGCAGATACATGCGAGAACTACACAGCGTATGTATGGAAAGCAGTATACAACAATCAAAAGGAGGCTAACAGCGGTGGGTAAGAGAGACGAAACGGTGTACCTAATCGTCACAGCCGACATAACGGAGTTGACGGTAGCAGTACTCGACACTATTAGGGACGTAGTGCGTTGGACGGGGTTTTCGAGAAGCAACATATACCGCCTGATTAGCAAGGGGTGCGAGTTCAGTTTGAGAGGGCGGCAGTACAAGATACGAGAAGTGAGCATAGGCGAGGAGTGAGCGTGTATGTTTGACGGTAGAATGGACGCACCGTGTAAAGGGTGCGAAGAGCGGTTTGTCGGATGTCATGACATATGCCCGAAGAGCGCAAGAGGCGAGTACGGCTACAAGGAGTGGAAAGCGGACGGCGACGCAAAGAAAGGCAACGAGGAAAAGAAACCGACATTTACGCCTGCGTACCAACGGTACATAAAGGCGAAAAGAAGAAGAAAAGGGAGGTAGTACGAAATGTCAGCAGAACAAAAAGCCTCACAACAGACAAAGGTGCTGAACTACATGCGAACGTACGGAAGTATCACATCGAGAGAGGCAATGCGATTCGGGTGCATGCGGTTGGCAAGCCGCATAACGGACTTGAAGAAGAGAGGGTATATAATCGACCGAGAAATGATTGAAGTCACCAACGTAGACGGAAGCAAGTCGAGAGTGGCGAGATACACGCTGTGGGAGCCGACGGAATAATGGGAGTTACGTTTGTAGAGTACCCCAACCGCGAAGAGTGGCTCAAGGGACGTAGCAACAGTATCGGGGCGAGTGAGATTGCAAGCGTGCTAGGCTGTGGGTTTTGCACGGCGCAGGAGTTGTGGGCAATCAAGGTTGGCGAAAAGCAACCGAGCGATTTGTCCGACAACGAGCGAGTGAAGTACGGCAATGCCGCCGAAGAACACTTGCGAGCATTGTTTGCATTGCAGTATGCGGACGTGTACGAAGTGGAGTATCACCCGTACCGAGTGTATACCAACGAAGCCGCACCATATTTGACGGCGACGTTGGACGGTGAGTTGATACGGCGTGCGGACGGCGAGCGTGGTGTGTGGGAGTGCAAGACAGCATGGATAATGGGAAACCGAGATTTAGCCAAGTGGGCAAACCGATTGCCGGACAAGTACTTTTGTCAGGTGACAAGTCAAATGTTTGTGCGAGACTGCAAGTTTGCGGTACTGACGGCGCAACTGATAATGCCCGACGGCACGTCGGAGATACGGCACTACGACATACAGCGTAGCGAGGGCGACATCAAGTATTTGGTGTCGGAAGCAAAGAAATTTTGGAAACAAGTAAAAGAGCGCAAAAAACCTGCGCTCGGACTAACACTTTAGGAGGAAAACAGAAAAATGTGTACAACAACATTCGAGACAGCCATAGCGGAACTTGAAGCGGCTAAAAAGAACGTTCCGCAAAAGATTGAGTTTACGGTGCAAGACTTCGCCGACAAACTGCCGACGATACTCTCAAACGCACATGATTTGGAACTTTGGGCGTTGGCTCGTACAGAGATTGACCGCAACTTGGTACTGCGCACGGACGAGGACTTCGAGCAAGCACGCACGAGGTGCGCACAGCTCAACAAAATGATTGAGCTTGTGGAAAACAAACGCAAGGAAGTAAAGCGAGTTTACGTACAGCCGTATGAAACTTTCGAGCGTGAAATCAAGAAAACAACGGACATACTGACAACGGCGAAAAACGCGCTGTGGTCGCAAATCAAAAAAGCGGAAGAGGAAGTCAAGGCGGCGAAAGAGGAAGCCTACCGCGAATATTGGAACACGCTTGCATGCACGTGGAGAACGTGGGAGCAAATCTTTGACAAGTCGTGGCTGAACAAAACGGCAAGCTACGAGCAAGTGAAGAAGAAAATCGACAAGATTGTGCAAGACATCAACGCCGACGTAGACGTAATCAGGGCGTTGAACAGCGAGTTTGTGGTGGAATTGTTGGACTACTACTCGTCGGGACACTCGCTTTCGGAGGTGGTTGCGAAAAACAATGCGCTTGTGAGCCGTAAAATTGAGCTACAAGACACGAAAGTTGCGACCGCTCCGACTAACCGAACCGCTCCCGAGCGTGACACTGCACCCACAAAGCCCGTGCCGAGCGAGCAATTTGAAGAGAAATTGCAGATTGATTTCCGCATTTGGGCGACGGAAAACCAATTGAAAGGCTTGAAACAGTATCTTTTGGACAATCAAATCAAGTACGGCAGAGTGCCGACTAACGAATAAAGGAGAAAATCACAATGGAAGTAAAAAACAGTTTGCAACCCGAAACAAAAGACGTTGCGCTTGGCGATACGTCAAAGGTAAAAGTAAGTGCTTACTTGGCAAGTCCGACCGTGCGTAAGATGTTGGAACGCACTTTGAACGATCCGAAACTATGTAAGCGTTTCATTGCCGACTTGACATCGGCTGCGAGTGCAAACCCCGAATTGCAAGAGTGCGAGAAAGGTTCGGTGGTCAGCTCCGCATTGATGGCAATCTCGCTCAACTTGAGCATTTCGCCGTCTCTTGGACTTGCGTACATCGTTCCTTTCAACGACAAAAAGCTTGGACAAAAGCGTGCAACGTTCATTCCCAGCTACCGTGCCTACTTGCAATTGGCAATGCGTAGCGGCTACTACAAGGCAATCAATGCAATAGAAGTTCGCGAGGGAGAATATCTTGGACTTGATCCGCAAACAGCCGATCCCCGTTTCGAGTTTATTTCCAATGACACCGAAAGATTGAGTAAACCGGTAATCGGCTACATGGCTTACTTCGAGTACGTGACAGGTTTCCGCAAAGTAATCTATTGGTCGAAAGAACACATGATTGAACACGCCGATACGTATTCTGCGGCATTTTCCAAAAACGCAGTAACAGGTAAATATCCTAAAGTTTCGTTTGCCGACTATGAGGCAGGAAAGGTCGCTGAAAAAGACAAGTGGCTTTACAGCTCGTTTTGGTATAAGAATTTCGACCAAATGGCTATCAAGACAATGCTACGTCAGCTGATATCCAAGTGGGGAATGATGAGCGTAGACATGGAAAATGCTTTTGCTGCCGACAACGAGTACAAGGAAGAAGCTCCCAAAACAGACGGAGCCACCGCAGCCGAAGATTTCTTTGAGAAAACAACGACGACGGCAGTGCCACCCGAAGATTACGACGTTAAGGAAGAGTAATGATTGCGAAACATTGCCAAGAGGACGGGCGCATATGCGTTATAGGCTGTGGCTTGGTCTTGGGCAGACCTCAAACAATGGTTTTTCCGAGAATGAAGAAATGCACTTTTGCCGTGATTGTCTCGGCAAAGCGCATTTCCAAGACGGAGGATTACTTGCGAACAATAGTGCGCCTAACGGTTTACTTCAACAAGACGTTAGAAAACGCTTTTAGACTTGCCGAAACACTGCGGTACAACGAGCGAGTAAGTTTCAAGGGTATTGAAGTAACGCAGATATACAAAGATCCAGTTACTAAAGAAGAAAAAACGACGGTGGAAATTCGGGTGGAAGAGTTGGTCGCTGTAGAGCGTTTGGCAGGTTTGATGTTTTCTAACTACGACCTAACAACGGAAACTCGAACGATTGACGCATCCAAGAACCCGATAGCCGAAAGTGGCGAGGAGGACTACCTATTTTGAGCGGAAATTGTGCAAATTGCGGTTTGCTTGATAGGAGCAAAATCGAGAGAGCGACGAACTTCCCGAAACTTTACCACTATGGTTGCAAGCGCAACGGCAATTTTTGTTGTGGCTGGATAGTGAGTGACAGCGAATTGCGGTATATGGGTTGCAGTTTTTGGCAACCCGAACCGCAATACGAAAATGTTTCTATATTCGACAAAGAGGAGAATAGCGAGCAATGAGAGCAATTTTTCTTGACGTGGATGGCGTGTTAAATTCGTCGGAAACAAAAGCTAAGATTGGCGGGCTAAAAGGCGTAAGCAAAAAGAACTTGCGTTTCTTGCGACACATCGTTGCAAGGACGCAAGCAAAAATAATACTGACCTCTGCATGGAACATAAATTTTGACGAAAAACTTGTGCCAATAACAAAGGCAGGGCAGTACTTGTATCGTCGGCTGTGGGAGAACCAACTGTGGCTATACGACAAGGTGGATGACAACGGCGGTAACAGAGAGCAAGCGGTTGCCGAATACGTCAAACGTCACAAAGCGTTGATTACAGATTGGGTGATTATCGACGACACGCATTACGCCGACTACGAGAGGCTCAACGCAAAACACATTGTTTACACGTCATATGAATTCGGGCTGACAAAAGCTTCGGCGTCCGAGGCAATTATAAAACTTGGTTGTACAGTGGGGACGTGGTGATTATGGCAAAAGATTGGACAGGAAACGGAAAAAGCATTTTCGTTTGCAATGGGGCGAGCAACCACTCCGACGGAGTACGTGCCGATGACGATTTTTACGCAAGTGAGCCAAAGACTGTAGACATGCTATGCGCGGTCGAAACGTTTTCTCCTGTCGTATGGGAGTGCGCTTGCGGCGCAGGGCATATGAGCGAAGCACTTAAACGCAACGGATATGGTGTGATTTCATCGGACATTGTAAACCGAGGTTGCCCCGATACAAGAATAATCGACTTTTTACAGTATAGCAATTTAGCCTTTCGAGACCAAACGCACGTAGATATAATCACTAACCCTCCTTACAAGTACGCAAAAGAGTTCGTCGAAACGGCACTACACACCGTAGCAGTAGGGCATAAGGTGGCAATGTTACTAAAACTGACGTTTTTAGAGAGCAAATCACGGCGTGAACTTTTCGCAAAGTTTCCCCCTAAGTGCGTTTGGGTGTTTTCGGAGCGAGTGCAATGCGCCAAGAACGGCGATTTTGAAAAATACAAGAAAGGAGTTGGAACAGCCGTTGCCTATGCGTGGTTCGTGTGGGTAAAAGGGTATCATGGAGATACAATCGTTAAGTGGCTATAGGGAGAAATAAGCAAAATGAAAATAGACAAGAAAACAATCAAAATACGTCGCAAGGACGGCGAGTGGAAAGTTACATACACTTATCTAACGGGATATGGACAACATACTCAAGAGGTTGAGTTTGGGTGCGCAACGTTGTGGTCGGCACTGAAATTTGCTCGAGAGATACGGAAGTTGGCAAAGGAGCAAAATAAAAAATGAAAGTGCTAAGCCTATTCGACGGCATGGCGTGCGGAATGATTGCTATGTTGGGCGCAGGCGTAGAAGTAGAGAGTTACGACGCATACGAAATCGACAAGTTCGCTAAAACGGTCGCAAGTCACAACTTCCCTATCATACAACAACATGGCGATGTTTTTCAGGGCGATTTTACCAAATACGAGGGTGTTGACTTCTTAATCGGTGGTTCGCCTTGTACGTATTGGAGCATTGCGCAAAAGAACAATCGAGAAACAACTGCAAGCGGTGTTGGTTGGGAATTGTTTTCGCAGTACATAAGAGCCTTGCATGAGGCAAAACCTAAGTATTTCATTTACGAAAACAATTACTCGATGTCGAAAGAAATACGTGCAAGCATAGACGAAGCTTTCGGTTTTGAAGCTGTGCATATTAACAGTGCATTGGTATCGGCACAACATCGCCAAAGGTTGTACTGGGTAGGTAAACGTAATGCGCAAGGCAAATATGAAAAAGTAAGTATTGCCCCTCCTCAAGACCGAGGGCAGATCGTGCAAGGCATCTTGGACTACGGGACATACGAGAAACCGAAAGCCTATTGTTTGAAACACCAAGCAGGCAATGCACGTGACTATTTCAAAAAGCACCATACAAACATTGCGTTAGTTCCAGTATGCGTGCAAGAACAAGTTGCAGGGCGCAAAGCTAACGCAGACGGCTCATACACAAGGCAATACGAGGCGCGCGGAGATAGTAAAAGCGGAACGCTTACCGGAACAATGAGACAAAATTCATTGGCAGAGCCTGTGCGTATTCCGAGTTTTACGTATCGAGGTAAGGCACGAGCAATAAGTGCAAGCTATGCAAACAAAGGAACGGGTGAGAGTAGCCTTGCCGATAAGGCTTTCAACGATAACCCGAACAAGCAAAAGTGTGATTTTGTTGCGGAGGCTGTAAACCATCGGCGAAACAATAAAACCCGTACAATCAAAGCGCAGTATAGAAAAAACGGCTTTCAAAACTTTTTCCGTCAAAACGGAATGGGGGCAACGGGTGTTGCAGAACCTTGCCAAGTAGGCGCATTACCAAGACCGAATGGAGAACCGTCACAAAGTCAAGCATTTCGAGTTTACGGCATATCGGCTAAATCTGTCGTGCAAAACAGTGGCGGTGGCGGTGGCAAAACAGGGCTATACGCAATACCGACAAAATTGCCGTGGGCAATTGCCACAGAATACAACAAAAGCGGAGAACCGACGAGAGCGCAAAGCGGAGCTGACGGAAAGATTTACGACGTTTACAAAATTTCCGACGGCAAAATCACAATTAAGAGCAAGCAATATCCAATAAAGCTTGCAGACGGCTACTACATAATACGGAAATTTACGGTTCGTGAGTGTGCGCGATTGCAAACAGTACCTGAATGGTACGACTTTTCAGTAATAAGCGATACGCAGGCATATAAATGCTTAGGCAATGGCTGGACGGTTGAAGTGATAGTGCATTTGATAAAAGCTTGCTTAAATGGAGAAACTGCTGTGAGCTATCGTCAAGTGAGCATATTTGATTAACAAACGAGGTCACTCAATGAGCAACGAGAACTTAAAACTAAAAATTGCCGAAAGGTTAAGTGCGGTTGGCGCACCGTGTCAGTTCTACGAATACGTGGATGAAGTAGCGGAGTTTTGCGACAAAGACCACAAGGATGGTGCGTGTAACCCCGACGAGTGTTGGACGCTTGTGCTAAAAAATATTGCCGAAAAAGGCAACTCAAACCGCTAAATTTGCAGAAAAATTGCAAAAACAGCAAAAATAATTGCAAAACAGAGGATATTACAGTGAAAGTAAGTTACGAATTAAGCCAAGGCACGGTAGAGTTTGAGCTAACTGAAAGACAAATTTGCGAATTTATCGCTGACGACCTATTTGATATGTCGGAAGCCTATAAATTTACTTCAAGAAAAGAATTTGTGGCAAAAATGACCGAAACCTTGTATCGCAACGCCGACGGCGAGATTTTGGCAAAAGCTTTTGATTTAGAAAGCTTAGACGACGCTATGGCAGAGTACTTTGCAGATGAGCTTTTAGACAAGGAACAACTGCGAGAGTGGAACGGCAAACTCGGCTACGATTGCGACGACAAAGGAGACTGACCGTGGCGAACAATCTACACAAAAAGCAAACCTACATCGACCGATTTGCACGGCGGTGGTATTGCAACGGCGCAAGGCTGCGGAAGTTGCGCTTTGAAAAACGACAAGCAAAAAGACTTTTGAGGAGAATTGGTAAAAAGGAGTGCGAGAAATGAATAAAACCGATAAAGATTGGAAATTTGCCATTAGCCTTATGGTTATGGTCGTAGTAGTCGGACTTTGTTTTATGGTGCTGACGGCGTGCAACAAACAAGTCCTTGATTTCAACCTAAAATTCGACAGAGCCTACGTCAAGATAGGCGACGAATGGAAAGACGTTGCAATCAAATCGTGGAACGACTACGACGGGGAGCAAATACAAATCACGTTGCAAGACGGCACTGTGATTTTGACAAGCTCGGTGAACTGTATTCTTTACAAGGGAGAATTGCCGAAATGACGAATAAAGACTACGAACGAGTGACGATTCCTAACACGGAAATCTACGGAAAAGCTGGTAGCACGGGCGTTTATCGTCGTCTGTATGACCTTGAAAATGCGATTGGTGATGGTAAGTTGGTGTTTTTGCCGTGCAAAGTAGGAGATACGGTATATGAGGTTTTCAAAAATCATCGCCCGCCGTTTATTCAGCAAACCGAAATCGAAAAGATAATAATCACAGAAAAAGGTTTGCGCTTGAAATTAGAACGTAATTCGGTGTACGAAACATCAATTAAAGCTTTCGGAAAGACACTATTTTTAACAAAAGAATCCGCAGAAAAAGCGTTGGAGGAGTTGGAGAAATGTTAAAAGATGCATTCATTGAGAAACAGTTTCAATACAAAGGGCGTGATTGCATTTGTGTTTTCAACCGAGATGGTTTCCGTCGGGGGTACGTATCTGTCAAGAGACTTATTGCGTTTGGCAAATTGGACATTGAGTGTCACGGTGGTTTGAATTTCGAGGGAATATTGTCAGAGGCGTATATGCCACGTGCACTTTATTACGTTGGCTTTGATTGTGGGCATATATGTGACGGCAGAGACTTTGAATTAGCATACCAAAGAGGGATGATAACAGAAATCGAGCGTGATTTCTCAATCGGCGCATTTGCATACTTGTTGGGAAAACCCGTAAGAAGCCTTGAGTATGTCGAAAACGAGTGCATAAAAATAGTAGACCAATTAGAGGAAAAGTCAAATGGAAAGAAAAATCATTTTTAGAGGCAAAACCAAACGTCGCCATCGTTGGGTGTATGGAGCATTGTTAAGAATTGGCGAGGACTTTGCCATTATCAATCAAAACGAAGATGACGCTAATTATGGATTGCCATTTTACGTTGAAAAAGACACAATTGGACAGTTCACCGAGTTGCACGATGCAAACGGCAATCGGATTTACGAGGGCGATATAGTGGAACGTTACAACGAGTACTACGTCGTCAAATTCAGCACTAAAAGACGTGGCTATTACCCATTTGCGTGCGGTGACGGTTGCGGCTGTTGCGAGTACGAAACTATGTCCCCCGAAGATGTAGATGTTGTAGGAAACATTTACGACGACGGAGAATTAGTAAAGGAGCATAACCTATGAAAGCATTTGCAATAATTTCAATTGTTGTATCGTCGATTTCAATTCTTTGCGACGTTTACACTTTGGTAAGAGAAGATAGAAGCGACTTGTTTTTCTCGCTATTTTCTTTGGCGACGGCAATTTGCTTTTTGATTACGGCGGTGAGGTGAGAAATGAAAGCGGTTTTAAGAAGCGTAAAACCTTTTTGGTTATATTTTATCCTTACGGGCAAGAAAACTATTGAGGTAGGCAAGTCTTGCCCACGAGCCAAAGATTGGAATAAGGTTGTTGAAATGTATTGTAGCAAAGATATGCGTTCATTTAATCGTATTCCCGAAGAGGACAAAGAGTGGATGCACAAGTATCTCGGCAAAGTTGCGTGTCGGTTCGTTTGCGAGTGGGTAGGCGAGTACGAAAGTAATTTCAGCAGCGAGTGTGACGGAGAAATACGAGAAGTATTTTACGACCCCGATGACAATGAACGTATTGCGCCGATAATAGCAGAAGTTGGCGACAAATGTGGTCTTATGTGGCGTGCTTGTATGTCGTGGAAAGAACTTAGAGCGTATATGGGCGACGATCCCAAAACTCTTTACGCTTGGTACATTACGGAGTTGAAAATCTACGACAAGCCGAAAGAGTTGAGAAAGTTTTACAAAGTAGGCTCAAAAAGTTTGGAAGAGTTGGATGACGAATTGTGTAGATACTGCGCACCGACCAAATATGGTGAACGTAGAGTACACCTTGTGCCAAACGCAGGAGCAGCATTTTGCGAGGGTGATTATTGCGAAGAAGCCTATCGAACGTATTTAGAGCAAGAGTTTGCTTTAACCCGACCGCCGGAAAGTTGGTGTTACATACAAGAGTTGGAGGAAAGAAAATGAAAGGCTTGTTTCCGACTTTCGAGGAGATTGAAAAAGGCTATTGCGTTTTTACGCAGACTCGGTATAACGGAGTAAATGACGATGGCGAAGCTAAATTTGGTGAAAGATTAAACCTCAAAATTGTTATTTCCCACGACGCTTATGCCGAACTCATAAACGGTATATTCATTGTGCGCAATCGGAGACACGAAAGAAAAGGCTTTCGTTTCGAGCTTGCAGGTAATAAATACGCTTACAACTTTGAATATACCGCCGATGGGTGGGAAGCTTGCATAAACAAAATCAAAGCAATTTTAGAGTTTTACAAAAAATCAATTGATAAAATTCTTCAAGAAAACTAAACGGGGAGTGATGAAAATGAAAAAAGTAAAAGTATTCAAGTTTGAAATAACAAATTTTACCTACACTGCCGACGAAAAGGAAATGAAACAAGAAGCTTGTAAGCGAGCGAAAAATAGACTTAGCTCCACGGAACAAATCGAGCAAACGATTAACGAATGGTTAGCTAAGTCGGGTTACGAGCTTTGCGACTTAAAAGTAAATACAGTAGTGCCACAAAGAGGAGAAATCAATTGGGGCGATACTGTTGAACTTTGGTACACGGTCGTGTATCAGTGCTAACGGAGGAAAAAATGCTAACAGCGAAACAAGCAAGGGCACTAATGCCCGACAAGGACAAGACAGTACAGGAGAACGTGGAACATCTATGTAACGCAATACAAAATATAGCAAAACGTGGGGATAGGTTTCTTGAAGTGGGAAAATACGATTTTGTATATCAAAAGGAAACACTGGCAAAAATGCGAAAGCTTGGGTACAAAATTGCCCGAAGCCGAGCAGATTATCAAACCATTGAATGGTAGGAGCGCAGTCAATGAAAAAATTTACCGTTGAATCGAAAATGAGTATAACGTTTGAACTCTTTAATGACAAACAAATTGAAGAAGTTAAGAAAATTGCCGATGAAAACAATCGGACGCTGTTCTCGGTTATTGCTGAAATTTACGGCATAGCCAATACTGCCCTCATAATGTACCGAGGAAAAATTGACATATCGAATCCTTGTCGGATGTCTATAGGCGAGGAAGTGGGACAGGATAAAGTAGAAAGCGTACCGCTTTCGCATGACACACTTGTAGCACTCTGTCAAACTATAAGCGACCTACAAGCGGAAAACGAGTCGTTGAAAGATAAATTGCTGATGGCGAAAATAGATAAAGAAATGAACAATATGCTTGAGGTTTCAAAGGAAACAACGCAAGCTGTCAAGGAATTTGCGGAAGAATTGAAAACGCGATTTAACCACAAATACAAAGACCGTGGAGCAACAGACGTTCGCATTTTAACGGTGCAATCAAATTTTCTGACTTGTATCGACGAACTACTAAATGAGTGGGTGGAAAAATGACAAATAGAGAGTATTTGCAAACGTTAAGTGACGAAGAATTAGCCGCGTGGCACATAGATGTGGGGTGTGGCAGTTGCGCGTACAACCCCGAAAAAGGGTTTTGCAAAAACCTGTTAGATATTAGCTCGTTTGAGAAAGATTGTTGCGTTAACGGTGTTGCTGTGTGGTTGAGATGTGAACATAAGGAGAATTAGAAATGAACGACGAAATCGTAACAAGCCTTTGCCCTCAAATGTGCGAGCGATTGGCGCAAGGAACGGTGAGTGTAATCTTTCAAAAGAGTAAGCCGTATTTCGGTGCGCCGTTCAAATCGTACATATACGAAACCTACGACCGAAACTATGCAGAATTAAGGTTTTGTTGGAACTATGGCGCGCAAACGTTCGAGCATGCTTGCAAGAAGATTATCGGAGAATTTACTTGTGTTTCGACGGAACAATTTGCAGTCGGTGCATTGCGTAGCAACGACTTGGCTCGTATGGCAGGTTGGACTTGGCGCGATATGCGCGAGTACTACTATAAAACCGAGGAATTGGACGGCAAGAACATTAAGTATGGTTGGGCGTGGCATATCAAAGACGTAAAGATTTACGGCAAGCCGCTTGAACTGACAGAGTTTTGGGGCAGGCGACTTTGCCGAAACGCAAACACAATCGGATGTCGAAATTGTGCGCAAAAATGCGTGCGGATAAACGGCAAACGATACAAAACAATTGAAAAGCCACCGATAACGTGGCGATATGCGATAAGGAGAACAGATAATGCACACTGACAAAAAATGGTTGGACAGCTTGCTGTCTATGTTGAATCAAGCAATCGACAACTGCAAGGCACGCCACGACAAAAGCATGATAAAACAAATCAAGCAGTTTGTGGAAGAGAAGAAAGCGGAAGTAGAGGCAGAAGAAAATGAACAGCTATGAACAAATGGGACTTTGGGGCGAAAGCGACCTTGAGTTTGCGGAAAGAACGGCGTTGCAGTTGATAAAGGAATTTGAACCTGTAGCATTGCAACGTTGTCCGGAACACGGCTACATCGTGGGGTACAGCGGTGGAAAAGACAGCGATTGCCTTGTAGATTTGTTTATCCGTAGCGGAGTGAAGTTCACGGTAATACATAATCACACAACGCTCGATATTCCCGATACGGTGCGCTACGTTCGCAAACGCTTTGCCGAATGGGCAGCGCAAGGTATTCCGTGCGAGATACATAAGCCGAAAGAGAGCTTTTGGCAAATCTGCATACGGAAGAAAATGTTGCCGTTCCGCACTCGTAGGTTTTGTTGCGAAGAACTCAAAGAGTATCAACCCTACCCATTTGCGGTGTATTCGTTTGGCGTAAGGCGTGCCGAAAGCAACGGTCGGGCGCAAAGACGGAACAACATCGAAACACGCAACACAAAGAAATACAACGACGTTCAGCTTTTCCACTTTGACAAGTCGGAGGAAGTCCGCAACACGGATATGTGCTACACAAACAAGTACTTTATAGTCAACCCCATGGCGCAGTGGTCTACGGGGGTGCGAGATAAGTACATTGCCAAATACAACCTCGAAATCAACCCGATTTACGAAAAGTACGGACTTGACCGTTGCGGTTGCATAATGTGTCCTATGGCGAGTGACAAGGAACGGCGCAGAGAAGCAGAGATGTTTCCTAACTACGTCAAAACGTTTAAGTGGTGTTGCGACAAGATAGCGGAACAACGGGACGATGTGGAAAGCGGTGAACAGCTATTTGACGATTATTTGCATAGGCGGTGAGCAATGAAACTCGGAAATTTTGAAACAAACAACGTTTATTTGGGTGATAGCTACCAACTAATCAAAGGCTTGCCCGATGATTCTGTAGATTTGGTAGTTTGCGATCCGCCTTACGACATCCCTCACACCCAAGGAGGGGGGGGGGATGCTCGTTGAAAAGGGAATGACAGGAATGTTTGAAAATCTTGTCAACGATAAAATTACGGAAGCTTTCGACTTTTCGATTTTGCGTGAGCTTGACCGAGTAATGAAAAAGAGGAACATTTACATTTGGTGCAACAAGTTGCTTTTGCCTAAGCTATTTTCCTACTACGAGGGAAGCTTATTTGACCTTGTAACTTGGCACAAAACCAATGCAATGCCTCTTTGCGGAAGTAAATACTTGTCCGATACTGAATACTGCTTGTACATTCACGATCCGCTCAAACTCAACACAACGTATGACACGGCGAAAACGCATTACGAGCTTCCAATCAATCTTGCCGACAAGAAGAAGTTTGAACATCCGACAATTAAGCCTATGACGATAATCGAAAACTTGATTATCAACAGCTCCGACAAGGGAAACGTGGTCTTTGACCCGTTTCTCGGTTCGGGGACAACGGCAGTTGCCGCTAAAAACTTAGGACGGCAGTACATAGGCTTTGAAATCAACCCAAAGTATCACAGAATAGCACAAAATCGACTAAACAACGTGAGTGCAACAGGACAAATGAGTTTTTTAACGTTATGAAACAGGAGATAAAACAACAAAATGGACGGTAAGAAAATGGTTGCCGCAACGTTAAAGTTCGGCAGCAATAAACTAAACAGCAAAAAGTACGATCTTACAGACGTAGGTTGGCAAATGGGCGCACTTGCGTTGGCGGCTTCGTTGGATATGGTGTCGCCGTTGGACTACAAATACTACAGTCAACAAGCGCGGATGTGCTACGAAAAACTAAAAAGGAGTAACTGAACGAATGGAAACAGACAACAAACCCGATTTTGACGGTGACAAGAAGTATGCGATTGCTTCCTTTTGCGCACGTGCAGTGGTGTGTCTCGCAGTAATAGCAATGGCGTTGGTCGTTGCATTTTGCGTGGACGGTATGGAGTGGATGTGTGCGATTGCCATAGTCGTGGCGTTCCTTATGGGTATGATGCTTAACGCAACGCTCCATATGATACGAACAATAAACAAATTTCAAAGGCTATTCGATAAAATCGGAGAGGTGCAGGCTATCTCGACACAAGATTTGATTGAGATAATCGACAGCTTGGAAGAGGATGACGACACGGAGGACGAAAACGATGAAAACGACTGACGACGGCAAAAGAGTGCTGACGAAAGAGGACAAGAAAATGCTCGGCTACGTGCGGTGGTACTGTGAAGAAACGTTGAACGTCAATTGCGACGAGTGCGTATTTCGAGATTTTATCGGTTGCCCGAAAGACGCGGCAGATGTGCTTGCACCGAAAAAGACAGAAAGGAGAAAGGCAAAATGAAAAACGTAGACAGACAAAGACAACTCGACAAGGAGAAGTGGGAAAGAAGCGAAGAAGCTTGTGAAGATATGAGCGGACAAATGCCGTATTGTGACTTTTGCGGCGAGCAGAGTTTATATTGCGGATGTTCAATGCAACCCGACGACAGAGTTCGCACGTGTAGATGTGCAAGGGCGTACAACCTTATGGTTGCAGGAGGGAAAAAGCGCAAATGAAGTGTGCATTAAAAAATTTTTGTGAAAAAAAATTTTTGTGTTGTCATTACTGCACAAATAAGCGTTGTTGGCAGAGATGTACCGACAAAAACACCCAATGTGGGCAATATTGCCCCGAAATTGTGCTAATTTCCGACCTCGAAGCCGTAAACACACCGCCCAAAGGCTTGATACATACTAAACCTATTAAGGCAAAAAAACGAAAAAAAAATCGAAAAGTGTCCAATATTTGAAAAACCCGTGGTACAATACTGCCGAATTAAAAGTAAGCTATTGTCCACGGCGAGTTTTGACGACCGAACCGTACAATGGCTCGGTCTTTTTTGCACTTAAAAGAGGTAGTCAATGGGAAACACAAATTATACGGAAACCGCCTCTATGACGTGCCGACGTTGCGGAGCACAGCTTGATGAAAACAATGCTTGGGAACGTGTCGACGGCGTGTCTTTATACTGCGCCGACTGCGAGGAGGCAATTTACGAGCAACTCTCGCAAGAGACAGGGTACTCCTTAGGGCTGTACTATACTTGCATAAAGTTTGACGTTCCGTGCGAGCCGCTGTTGATACCGTCCGATTTTGCCACAGACAACTTTGAGGGCGCAGGGCGACGTTGGAATTGGTATTTGAACAAACTTGTTGAAGAGGACAAATACACCAAGAAAGGCGGCGAGATACGAACGTTTGCCGACGGAGTGACGAACATCCTAAAAATTTTCGGTAAAAACTTTACGGAAAAAGACTTTGGTGAGTATGTGCGCCACGAATTGGAACGGCTTTCTAAGCTCCCCGGCACGCCTGCGCAACGTGAGCAGTGGGGAATGGGGTACACTTCGGCAGAGTACGACGAACTCGACCGTCAATACCAAAACAGACTTGCTTCCTACAAAGGCTGGACGATAACACCTCAAATGGAAGATACGCTAATAAAAGTTGTTAAGTGGAATTTGCAAGTTGATAAGTTAATGGCACTTAACAAGTATAAGGAAGCGAGCAGTATTCAATCAATGGTTGAAAAATTACTTGCTTCGGAAAACATGCGCAAGAAAGACGAACGCCCAACCGAGCAAATGCGTATTGACGCATTGGTGGAGTACTTGGAGCGTGCCGGACTGATGAACAACGGCATGTTGCTTTCCTACGACGAAACTGTGAAAGCACTGTGGGACAATTTTCTTGGTAAGCGCAAGTACGATTACACGGTCGACGGTTGCGACGCAATGATTTTTTCAATAATCAATGCCACTCGAAAAAATGACGGCTTAGATCCGATATTGTCATTACCCGAGGAACTTATGGTTAAGGACACGCTCGGCGAATTTGCACCCGAACCATCGGCTAAGGAAATTGAAAATATGCGTTACGCCGGAGTGACGAAAGAAAGTAACGGCGTGTCGACAAAAAAGAAGAAAACGACTAAAGGCGGTAAAAAGTAATGCCGACGGGATATGCAGGCGAGGGCAAAAAATTTAATCGTAAGCTTGGACGTTGGGAAAAGAAAGAAACCGAAAAAGCTTTCGACTATGCCACGCTCGACCAACGAACTGCCGCATTACTTGTAAGCTTTTTTCGGTGGTTTCCCGATTACTTCTTTGACTTAGTACGTTCGGACAACGCAACGTACAAGCTCGAACTTCCGCAACGGTTGCTAATGCGAGTTTTTGCGCGGTATCGCACGGTGATGATAACGGGTAGCCGTGGTTTAACAAAAACATTTGCGGTTGTTGGCTCGAAAATGCACGAGGGTGTATTCTTCCCGGGCGAAAAGATACGTTACTGCGCACCGTCGCAAAAGCAATCTGCAGTACTTGCTTCGCAAGCTTTCAAATCGATTGAAAACGATTATCCCTTGCTTGCCTCGTGGTGGGGCAAGAACAACGACCGCCAAGAGATGTTTCGTATCACCACGATATACAACTCCGAATTTACGATGTATGCGCCGCGCGGTGACAACTGCTCGTCGCTCGTCGGAGAAGAAATCGGACAAGAGGGTGAGGACGGCTTTGATTTTGCCAACTTCGAGAAGAATATCACTCCTACTAACCGTTTGATACGAAAAGTTCGGGGCGAAGATGATCCCTTGCACATAAACCTCAAGGAGCACTACATCGGGAATGCTTCCACCAAGCAAAACCGTGCGTATACAAACTACCGCGCGGCGGCTCGCAAGGCAATGCTTGAGGGGAAGATGTACGACGGCTTTTACGCCGACATTCCTTGGACGGTGGCATTGCTCGGCAATATCCGTGACATTGCCTACTACAATAAAGAACGTGCAAAGCTGACAGTCGCAGACTGGAAGCGAGAAATGGACGTAGAGTACACGGGAACAAGCGAAAACCCTGTACTGTCCGACGAAGTATTGGCGCGAATGAAGAAACTAAACGTCGCCGAACTGCAACACTGCGGCGCAGACGACGTTGTATACATACTTGCACACGACGTTTCCTACGAAACGGGGCAAAACAACGCAAAATGCTCCGACGTGGTACTCAAGTGTCGGCAATTCGAGATACAAACCAAACGCGATAAGTATCTTAAACAAGCGGTTTACGTAGACAGTTATCCACCGCCCGCAACGGAAGCATTGCAGGCACGCAAAATCAAGGAGCTGTGGCTGAAATTCTGCAAGACTGGCGGTGAAGCGACATACATCGTTATCGACGCTCGCGCCGTAGGTAAAACGGTCGTGCAAGAGCTAATGAAACCGAGCAACGACGGTACGCCGTGCTTGTGTTGCATAAACCACGAGTACGCCGACATCGAGCAACCCGATTCGCTTCCCGTCATTTATCCGCTGAAAGCTTCGATAAGCGGTGCGGACAGTGACTACGAAATGATAAAATACGTCCAACGTGAATCCGAGCAAGGCAACATAGAATTGCTTGTCGGAAACATCGCCGAGGGCGTGGAAGCGTACAAACAGTACCACGGAATTACTGACGATACGGCTGACGGTGTGATCGTACGCCCCTACAAGCAAACAGAGGGCATGTGCGCCGAGATAGACAACCTACAACTCAAGCCTAGCGGTGCAGGTTTCAAGGAAACACGCAAAAGCCTACGCATACAGCGTGACCGTTGGTCGGCACTCAAGTACGGATGCCACTTCGCAAGTATGCTTGAGGACAATCTCGTCAAGCTTAATCACCGCCCGAAATCGTCCTATGATACGGCGTTGCAAAGCTTGCGAAACAACGGCGGTGTTTCCAACAGAGGTTACGGAGCAACTGTAAATGATATACGCATGCAACTCCTGTCCAAGCGACACGGACGATGACTACGAACTTTACATAGGCGTGTATGAGAGCGGCGTTGAGGCGCATTACACGTATTGGTCTTACGAAACGAAGTATTTTCTCGTGTACGACAACAAACCGCCGAGAAACATGTACTTAGTACCGCCCGAAAAGTACGGTCGACTAACGCACAGCGAAAAGGTTTGGTTGACAAATTGCCAACTCGAAATCAACCGCAGTCGTATGGAAGAACACCCTCAAGAGTATTGCTCGATGTTGGAACAATTCATAGCGGTTTTCAGCGAAGAACTGCGCAAGGAGAAAGAAAAGCTCAATGACGAACGAAGAACTGACAGCTAAAAAGGAGCGCGAACGCCAAAAGAACCGTGAAAGAGCGGCTCGGTATCGTGCGAGAAAGAAAGCGGAAGCCAACAATGCGCAGGTTGAGACAACACCGAGCGCAACTTCGTCGTATCATGAGCTTAGCGTAAAACTCAACAAAATGGCAACCGACGCGCTTATGAGCATAGGCGTTGAGGGTGTAATGAGTGCGTGGTCGCGCGCCTTTGGCAGACGTGGCAACAACGAAAGCAACCAACCGCAAATACAAAACGCACGTGTCAAGGCGGTAAACCTACTGCCAATCGGTTACGACAAGAACATACTCGATGAAGCGTTGCGCTCGCCGTATTTCAATGAAACGAAACTCGGCGAAATCAGCCAAGGACTAAAATTCACGTCGTACCCTTACAGCAAGGTTGTCAAGACCTACGCAGACATACTTACGTATAGGCACTATGTCAAACCGACCTACATTAAGGGCGAGGAAACCAAAACGGAAGAGTGGAAGCGTGAAGCTTGGTTGCTTGACAAAATCAGCAAGACAATGCGCCCCGACGTGGAAGCGCACAAAACGGTGGCACTTTGCGGTTTGTTCGGAAAAGTATTCTACGTACTCCGCACCGACATCGACAAGGTTCACAACAAAGTCAACTACGCTTTTTTGCAACAGCTACCGCAACAATGGTGTAAGATAATCGGTTTCAACAATATCAGCGGTTACACGGTGTCGTTCGACATGATGTACTTTATGCAACCCGGCACGGACGTAACGCAGTACGGCGATCTATTCCAACCGTATTTGAACGACTTTGCCGATATGTTTGTTGTCCCCGACGTACCCAAGCCGACGCGCAAGGTTGTTTACCAAGCGGAGTTCCGTCCCGAAAGGCTCAAAGCAAACGCCGCAGGTCGTCCCGAAGTATTCCAACAAAACGGACGTTGGGCATACTACGTCAGTTTGCCTGTGGACAAAGTTTGGACGTTTGAAATTGAGGACAGCACTGCGGCAACGATAACCCCGTTTAGCGGCATGTTGATGACCTACGCGCAACAATCGGACTACGAGGCGGCACAACTAAGTTTGGTGCTAAACCCTCTAATCAAGATATTCACGGGCGAAATTCCGTACTACTCAAGCAATGGTGCGAAAGAGGACGACGGTTTCCGCTTGTCATTGGGACTGCGCACGTTGTTTGAAGCGTACTTCGCCGACCTAATGGCACAAAACAACACGAGCGGAGCGGCGTTCTTCAGTGCGCCCGTGGAAAACATCAAGTCGCACGACTACGCCGAGAGCGCAAACGCAAACGAAGTGTCGAGTAGCTTCAACAAGTATGAGGTGCAAAAAATCGGCTTGTCGGGACTTATTCCGTTGGACGATCCGAAAGCAGGGCAGGCTAATTTGTCAGCATTGCTCGAGGGACGGTTTGCCGACAAGGTTTATCGTGACTACGAGCGGATGATAAACTACTTGTACAGCTCGCTCAACCTCAAATATGGTTGGGAGTTCAAGATGTTTGGCACGATTTACACCGACGAAACCATACGCAAGAACGCACAAACGTCCATTGCCAATGGCGATACGTCGGGTTACTTTACATTGTGTGCGCTCGACGGTCAAAGTTGGGTGGACAAGGTGAGTATGGCAAAAGCAATCAACAACAGCGGTTTGTTGGAGCTTTTGACGCCACCGCCCACAGCATACACTCAATCTTCGGGGCAAAACAGCGGTGGACGACCGCGAAACGAAACGATTACCGAGGGCAACGAGAAGTCGGAGGACAGCGGAGATGGCGCAAACGACTAAGAAAACGCTCGAACAGCTTGCCGAAGAAGCACGACAAAAGGGCAACCGCCTCGAAGTGATGAACGGAAAGGTTTACGAGGTCAGCCGTCGGCTGATTTGCGTTCTTGACGACGACAAGGAGCAAAGCAAAAATGAAACTAAAAGATAAATTCACCTACGACAATGCGACGTTTGCCACTTTGCGTGAAGCGGCGCGCGACGTAAGCCGTGCGTACAGCGACGTAAACAAGTGGCTCGACACGCTGAAAGAATATGTCTACATCGAAAAGGGTATGAGCAACTTGTCCGACTTTATCCACAATTCAGCGCACGTGCAGTTGCAACGCTTGGACGTTTTCGGAGATTTGCTCCACGAACGCCACCTTATGCAAGAGTACCCGACCACAAACGAAGTGGACATCTTTGCGGAAATGGGCGACGGCGACCTTGACCGAGTATTTGAGTTTGTCGTTCGTTGCTACGGGCATATCGACGAAGCGTTGGAAACTTTCCACGCACAAACGGACAACGCCTACTTCCGTGCAATGGCACTCAAAACCGAGGAACTTATGCTTGCCAACAGTCAAGATTACACCAAAGTGCTTGATTTGTGGCAACGTTGGGACAACGACGGCGGTAGCTTGACAACGTTCGACAACTACGTAGGCAACTACATCGTAAAGGAGTAACAGACTATGGAAAGAGATAAATCTAAAATGTTGATTGCCAACGTGTCCGCACCGCAAACTACCGATGTGGAAATCAACCGCCAATCGGATATGCTCGGTATTCAGTTGTCGGGAACGGCGACCACGCTCAACGTACAAGTACTCGGGCAAGCCGATCCTAATGCGCCGTTCGTAGTAATCGGCGGTTTCGACCAAGCTTTCAACGTCAAGCAGTCTATGACGAGCATGGGCGTGTACAACTTCTACATCGGCACGCTTACCAACATTCGTGTCAACGTCGCACAAGTATCGGGCGGTTACGTCAACGTTTTCATTGTCTCCACAAGGGGGTAATAGGCTATGGCAAGTGCATTTTGGCTGTTGCTTGCAGGGGCAGGTATTGCCGACGGTAAGGCAAGCGTGCTTCAAACAAAAAGTTACAGCATAAAACAAAACGGCAACTACGCTTTCACTCCCGACGCAGGTTACGACGGTTTTTCGTCCGTCAACGTATCGGTCAATGTGGAAACTAAGTTGCAAGAAAAGTCCGTCACCCCAACCAAGCAAGAGCAAACAATCGTTCCCGATACAGGCTACGACGGTCTAAGTAAATTGGTGGTGGGCGCAATTCCTGCGTCCTACATCGACACAAGCAGTGCCAATGCGACATCGCCCGACATACTCGCTCCTAAGACGGCTTTCGTTAAGGGCGAGTTGGTAACGGGTACAATGCAAGAGTACAATGGTGAGGTCAGTAGCGGTGGCTACGTGCCGACATTGTATTCTCCTACAATCGCCTTGAGCAAGACGGGTATTTTGACCGTGACCGACAATCAAAACGGTGCATTTGCAAGTAAATATTACCTTATTGTAAACGACGTTCAAACGACGGAAATTAGCAACAAGACAATCGACCTTACGACCGTATTTGCAGACTACGCAGTTGGTACATACAACGTAAAGGTGCGTGTAACATCTCCTAATAACGCAATTCGTGGTGCTGACAGCAATGTTGTTACTTATGGTGTTTATTCAATCGGTTACTCGCTTACGCACGTTACTGCAAGCACAGCTCCGACGAGAATACAACAAGGTATGAACGCAACGATTATGCTCGCCGCCGATGCAGATTGGTTCTTGCCTGCAGACGTGTCGGTTAGCAATGCAAGTATCGTTGAGTACGATGTGACGACTGGGAAGCTGATTATCGGCTCTGCAAAAGGTAATGTTAGTATTACGGTTGTTGGTTCGGACGTCGAGCCGATTGTCGGTAAAGGTAAGATTATCACAATTGAGGGTAAACAATATCGAGTACTAAAGGTTGCAGGTAACGTTGTTGAAGTTTTGGCAATGTACGATGCAAGCACCTCGCAAGTATTTAATGCTACGAGCAAAACAGTTGCGTTTACGGGTGGTGCTACGGGACAACAATATCAAGGCAGTGACCTCGACACGTACTTGAACGAAACATTCTTTGCAACGTTGTCGGCGACAATGCAAGCGGCGATTGTACCTAAGGCTATTAACCAAGATATGTGGAACTATAGTAGTGGTGCTCCGAGTAGCGGAACATATTATCACCAAACGTATGGTACGAGCAATCGTTATTATTATGACAATGCAAGCGGTACTTCGTATGGTACGGCGGAAGTTGGAAGTCGTAACGTATATGCACTAAGCGTAAAAGATGTAATCGACTACTTGGGCGTATCGGCAGGTGGAGATTTTGCCGATACTGATATATGGCAGATGTTTTGGAATAGAAGTACGAGCATTAGTGAGTATATTTGGTTGCGCTCGGCGTACCGCGATTACAGTTCTACCGCGTTCTATGTTTACGGCTACAATGGCTACTTGGACGACTACGGTTACAGTAACAGATACCGCGCGCGCCCCGCTTTTCAAATCGACCTCTCAAAAGTGGAATTTACCTCTTAAAAATTCATTATTCCGTCGCTCAATCAGCGTTCCTCAAACGCGAGCGACGGAAGTGGAGAATAAATGGCAAAGTTTAATATAATAAATAAAGCGGAAAAGGTTGTTGATTATGTGTTGACAATCACGGAGAAATCACCGAAGAAACTTCGGTGCGACCTTGTTCCCGAGTTGCGAAAGCTTGCGTTTCGCATAATGAATGACATTGTGCGAGCAAACTTCATTGTCCTCAACGAAAAGACAAACGCAACAGATGTGGATAAGCGGTTGGAATACCAAACAGATTGTCAAGTCACGATTAGAGTGCTTGAAGCAACGTGTGAAATATGCAATAAGCACTCTTACGTGACAAATCACCAATTGGAAACGCTTTCAAAGCAAACACAAGAACTATTCGATATGGTGTCGAAGTGGATAACTTCTGACACGCAAAGGTGTGCAGTTGTAAGGCTCGGCGTACCGCAATAACAGTAATACCGCGTTCTATGTTAACGGCAACAATGGCAACTTGAACAACAACAATTACAATAACAGAAACCGCGCGCGCCCCGATTCGATTTATGGTTAGACTGGAATTTGCAAGGGCAAATGCACAAAACACGAATCAAAGGAACTGCATTCCGTCCGAAATTAAAATAAGGAAAAATTAACTGTGTGTAGTCGTGTCGCTCCCAAGATAAGGCTATGAGACTTTCGCAGATAAAATGTGCCACACGGTAACGATGTAGATGTATCAAGAAATACTATGCAATTTTGACAATTTGCGTGAAGCATACAGACTAGCGCACCATGGGAAAACAAACGCCGCCGATGTCATTGAATTTGACAAAAACAAGTTTTACAACCTAAATAAATTGTTGAAAAAGTTGCAAAACAAAGAGTGGTCGTCAATCTTTCGGTATTATAGGTTCATCATTACCGAGCCGAAAGAACGAGTTGTCGACGCAATGCTTTTCGAGGGACGGATAGTGCAACACGTTTTGTGTGACAAAATTCTGCGACCGTACTTCGAGGCAAGGTTGGTAAAAGAGAACTGTGCTTGTCGACAAAACAAGGGAACTGACTACGCAGTAAACCTTGTAAAGCAGGGAATAGTGAAATATCTCAAAACGCACCCCGATGGTTGGGTGTTGAAAATGGATGTGCGTAAGTACTTTCCGAGCATTGATAGGCAAGTGCTTAAAAGTATGTTGGCAAAGTTTCCCGACGACGAAATTGTGGAAATGTTGCACTTCATTGTAGACACTGCGCCCGACGAAAACGGTATGCCGATAGGCAATCAAACGTCGCAGTGGTTTGCGTTGTACTATCTTGATACAATCGACCGCATTATTAAAGAAAAATACCGAATTAAAGTGTACGCACGGTACATGGACGATTTGGTGATAATAGACGAAAGCAAGGACAAGCTAAAACGGCTTTGGTCGGAGTTGGCAGAAGTTGCGCAGACGAGATTGAAGTTGCAATTCAACTCAAAAACACAACTTTTACCGCTCCACAAGGGAGTAAGCTTCTTGGGTTGGCGCATCATCCCAACGGAAAAACACGGCGTTTATATGAAGCTTGAAAAAGGGAAACGCAAAATGCGTGTTGACAAAATCAATGAGATTTGGTGGAGCGACGATATTGAAAGTCGCGAGGCTCGTCTATGCGCAGTAGCGGCAAACCTAGACAAAGGCAACACTTACCTGTTTCAAAAGAGACATGGTATAAAATAAATCGGGAGTTATGCACAATGCTTATTAACATAACACAAAAAGACGGAACAACGATTGAAACAAAAGACAAACACGTTTCGGACAATCTAACCGTAGTTCCCGTGCTTGACGAAGTGAACGCAACTCCGTCCGAATCAACACAAACTTTCACTCCGGGAACAGGTTTTGCAGGTTTCGACAAGGTTATCGTCGCACCTATTCCTAACGAATACGTCAAACCCGAGGGAACACTTGACGTGACCGAGAATGGTACGCAAGATGTGACTAACTACAAGAATGTCAACGTAAATGTCGAGCCGAATTTAGAACAAAAAACCGTTACGATTACAGAGAATGGCACGCTTGATGTAACCCCGACAACAGGCAAGGACGGGTTGTCAAAGGTTACGGTAATAACAAACGTTCCGACGGCGAGTGCTGTTGAAGAGGTTGCGACGGCAAGTGCTATGGACGCATTGTTGGTTGAAGCGAATGTCGGCAAGTACTACAAGTTCACAGGCACGACGGATAGTAACTACACAAACGGTGACTTGTACCTCGTTGAGGGGGGGGGCAGTGAGTAGCCATACGTTGACGTTTAGTGGCAGTGGCGTAACCGTTAAAGTGGACGGAACAGCTGTCACAAGTCCGTATACGTTGACTAAAAATGCTGTGATAACAGTTCACTCGTCAAATGACTATGTCATTATAAACGGAAGCAATTATACAAGTGACGAAACAATAACATTGAGCAATACTGATATAGTTTGTAGGTCAAGTTTGAGTGCACCTGGGTCTGTCACCGTAACAATTAACTACACAGCATAAACCTTATCGGGTAGGTGGTCAAACCCGTAGGAGGTAAATAGTGGCAGTAAGGAACTGGTATTTAACGCTAAATTTCGATAGCGGAATTGAAAGTGTTAAGTTTAATTATGGTTCAAATGAGCATATATTTGCAACAAGTGGTGAAGAATATACTGTTGGCTATGAACCTGATAGCATGGTTTATTTAACTGCTACATTAAAGGATGGATATACTCTCGACACTGTTGTAAATGATAATGGATATACGATAGGAACAATTGATGGAAATGTTGTTACAATACCTGCGCCTGAAAGTGGTTTTAGTTACACTTGGATAATGAGTTCCAAGCAGTCAACCCCTCAACCCACTCTCACCTTCAAACACTTTTTTGACGCTGGTACAATCGGCAGCGGGACGGTTAAGTTTCGGCACTACTCGCAACAAGAGCCGAGTAGTGGAGAGACTTGGGTGTTGAATGAAAGTGTTAATATTCCGACTCAATCGTTTACAGTTGATTTTGTTTCAAACGGACAAAATTTCAAAACAATCAGAAAAGTGGGTACACAGATTTATTATGACGATGTACAGGTGTATGTTGCAAATACCCCCGACGATATACATTGGGTATCGGGCGAAGCCTACCGTACCATAACCTTTGCAGAACCCGTAACAGATACAACATTGTTGACTTGGCTACAAGCAAATGGCGTGAAGCAATAAAGGAGCAACAATGAAAACCCGACTATAACGGAACAGTGAAAGTAGGTGTCTTATGGAAATGGACGAAATAAGAAAAGTTGCCGACGAAATTCGGCAAGAGCAGGAAAACGAACAGCAAACTAATGCCGTTGTACAGCGTACCGAGCGACCGATAACGGACGTGTCGGTGAACGACATTAAGGTACGCATTGACGAAACAAAGCCGTTCGACCAACAAGCGGAAGAAGCGGCAAACGCAATGGCGACGGCGCGAGCGGTGCAAGACGAAAGCACGGTGAATGCCCTTGCCGACCAAAAGGCGCAAGAGTTGCTGTCCAAGGGGGCGGCAAAGGTCAAAACAGCGGAAGCGGCGGCACTAAACGCCGAAACCGACGTGCAAGAGGCGCAACGCAAACGCTACGAGGCGGTGCTAAGCGACTTCGGCATACGAGAGCATTTGCCAAGGTTTTTGATGTGTGTACTGACGGTGATACTATCGCCGTTGTACGTAATCAAGACAATACTCATCGGCGTGCCGTTTGCAATCGCCAAAACGATTGTAGACAACCTCGACGGCGTAATGTGCCGATACGAGGACGTGAACGAGAAAGTGAAACCGCGAGTAAAAGCAGGCTTTATCTTCATCGTGATACTCGTAGTGCTTGTAGCCGCCGCACTAATCACGTTGGCGTGCTTGCACATCATCTAATTGATAGTTGACAGGCGGTGCGTGCCACACAAGGCAAATAAAACGCAAACGATAACGCCGTGTGGTGAGCTACCGCCGACCACTATAAAAATCTTCTCCCAAGAAAACAAAAATATAAACAGGAGGAACTGTAACATGCGAGGAGAAATTATCCTACAAGAAATTGAACGCAGAAAAGACTTGCTGAACGCTCACGAGGCTGACGTAAAGGAAGTTCAAGGCATACAAAACGACATTGCGGAGTTGCAACGTCAAATCGATGCCAAGAAAGCCGACCTCGACCGTGTGGGTGCGAAAGTAACCCAGTTCGACGGCGGCAAAATTGAAGCCGAAATCGCCGAGCTTACCGACATTGCGGTGGAGCTGAAAATCATTGAAGCACCCGTCGTTGCCGAAGAAGTAGCCGTCGAGGAAGCAGTACCCACTGCCGAAGCCGTCGACCAAACTCAAGCCGACGAGGTAAATCAAGAGGAGGTTGCCACCCCGGTGTCGCTTAGTGACCTGCTATAACGGTCAAAGGACAAAAATGAGGTGATAATCGTGAACCTAATAGAAATTTTGCAATCGTTGCTCTCGTGGATTCCCGAAGATTCCCCATGGTATCTTATCGTGCAATTGATTATTGTGCTGATAATACTTGGCTTTATCGTATTTTTTATGGTAATGGCAATCAAAAACGGGAACCTTGCGAAAGTGGCACAAGGTTTGAATACCATTCGCAAAATAATGGAAGATACGGCAAAGGCGACCGAACAACTAAAGTCTAAAAATCAGGTCGATGAGCTTTCTTCCGAAGCAAAACGTGCAATAGTGCTTGCCGCTGTCAAAAACGCTTGTATCGAGCATGGTATGGAGTATGTCGAGGAATATTGGGACAAAGAACTTACCGACTACATAGCAAACACAAAACAAATCAACTACCGCGGTTAGTAAAGTACCGCACACAACCGAATACTTGTAAAAGGGCGTTTCAAACGGGAAACGCTGACAACCGAACGTGGTTAGAAGCTCATTTTTAGCAAAGAGTGGGCGACTATCCACGTTTTTTTTACGAGTTTTCAAAGGAGAACCGTCTTATGAACTTCAAAATCATTTCCGACAACGACAAAAGAGTGACCGCCAAAGGCGAGTTGCGACTTCTTGGGGAGCGTGCCGACAACGCACAGCAAAAAGTGGAACTGTGGCTACTGAACGACGAGGTAAACCGCAACAATTGGCGGTATGTCAATTTGGAGCAACACAAAGACCTTTTTGCCGAGACTCCGATACTGATTGCCTATGTGGGCGACAAAATCGGCGACGGACACAACTTCGAGCAAGTGCGTAAACCCGACGGCACGGTTGCGGCAAGTTTTATGGACGCCACAGCCGAACGCATTGTAGGTTACTTCAAGGCAACCTCGGACATCCGCATTGAAGTTAAAAACGGTAAAAAATGGATAGTGGGCGTGGGCGTGCTTTGGTCTTGGTACGCAATGGAACTTGTCGACAAACTCAAAAAACAGGGAGTTGAGGGTATGTCGATAAGCATTGAAACTTTGGTAAAGGAAATGTACTACGAGGGTTCGACCGAAGTCTACACCAATTATCAAATCTTGGGGACAACGATTTTGGGCGACGACGTAGCACCTGCCGTAGCCGACGCAAGCATACGCGCCTTATCACAACTCGGTGTACAGGAAGTGCGAGAATTAACATTGAGAGTAGCTTCCCAATACACCTCCAACAATCCGCAAAAAACAAATTCCAAACAAGGAGAAACAAAACCGATGCTTAAACTTAAAGACTTGGACGGCAAGTTTGTAGGCTTCAAGCCTATCGCCGTCAACGGACAAGGTGTAGCATTGCTTTCCCAAAATACCAACGAGCTATTTTACGCCATGGCTTCCAAGGAAAACGGCGAAGTAATCGAGGGCGCAAAAGTTGCGGTAAACGCAAACGTTACGTTGGGTGAGGGCGACAACGCAGTTGTAGTTGCCATTGACACGATCATGGAAGCAAGCAACGGTCGTATCAACACTTTGCAAGCCGAACTCGACAAGAAGAACAGCGACTTGGAAACGGTAAGCAATGCGTTGAAAGCAATGCAAGCACAAGAAACCGCGCGCCGCAAGGAAGCAATCATCAATGCAGTCAAGGCTCGTCTCGCTAAAAACCGTGAGAATAATCCCGACGCTGACATTGCCGAGAACGCTTGCGACGACCTTATGACCGACGAATGTGTCGGCGAATACGTTGAACGCGTGGACAAAGACGGCAAATTCATTGGCGACAAGGAAATCGTCAAGGAAGTCGACAGCCGTTGCATGGATGCAATCAACAACGCAAATGCCGCAAGACTTAACAAGGCAAGAAGCTTCAAGTCTTGGACAGAACTCATGGCAAACAACAGCGTTGCAAGCGGTGAGGACAAAGAACAAGCGCAAATGAACTCGGCTCTCGAAAACGTGTTGCGCTAATAAAAATCTAACAAGGAGAAACAAGCTATGTTTATCGACAAAACTATGTTCGAGGTCAAAGTCTCGAACTCTGTCAACAATCAAACGCAAAATGTCCCCGGTAAATTCGGTACTGGCACTGGCTCGTCCTTTGTTCCTGCCGATTGTTCCGCAGGCTTCTTGTGCGTAAAGAACGGTCTTATCCCCGTTGAGGGTTACGAAGATTTCGTGGACAGTACCGGCAATGCACGTTTCCTTAACGGCAACACGTGGTTCTTCAATGCCGCTACAAACGGTGCAAGTGGTGCGGCTTACGGCGACCACACGGGCATTTACGCATTCAACAACTACGACGTGAGCAAAGCCGTGCTTGGCGACCAACAATACAACCTTGGTATGAAAACCCTTGGTCTTGGTCTGCCTGCAGGCAACCGTGGTGACTTCTGTGAAATCATCATCGGCGAACAATACACGTGGGGTGCAGGCAACTTTAGTACGCTTCCCACATCGGCGGCAACCAAGTACGTTACGATCGCAAACGGCTTGCTTGTAGCTTCCGCAACCGTTCCCACGGGAGGCACCGGCGTTTACTTTGAATTGCTCCGCACAATCAACGTAACCGAGGGTACTGACGCTTGGGGTACAGGCTATGTACTTGTAGCCAAGAGAACCGCAGAAGCGGCAGCCTAAGCTTAGGAGGACAACAAAATGAAACAATTGAAACTTAACTCGATTCCGAACAGCGTTTTTGCGGCGGCTGACCTTACCGACAACACCAAAATCGCTGTAAACAACCAAACAATCAGCCGCGCCGACATCGTTGCTACGGGTCGTCTTGTGGCTTGCGAGTACTTCGGTAACTACGTAAACTCCACGAGCATTGGTGAAAAGCCTTACGCTTCTCGCCTCAACGAAAAGGGCATTGACTATGCAACGCTTTCTCGCAAACACACCGAAAAGAAGTTGCTTTTCTGCGCCGCTCAAGTTGCTAAAAACTTGGGTATGGAAGCTCCCAAAAACTTTGAAGAAGTGCGTGCAAACGCTGCTCGTTACGGACGTGACGGAGACTTCTTGAAAGTGATGGCGGCAATTGACCGTGACGTACTTCAACCCTTGTTCTTCGACGTTCTTGACGCAGTAGGCATGGACTTGATGCAATGGGACGCAGTTCCCTTTGGCGGCACGAAACAAATCGACATCGGCTCTAACGATGTATTCCTCTTTGAGGACGGTTCGTGGGGCAGCTCTCGTTCGACGACAAAGAATTACCTCTACGGTAAGACTTTGACACTCAACCCCACGATGTACACTTGCAACGCTACCATTAAGTGGTATCAAGACATCGTGGCTGGTGACGCAGGTCGTTACTACGCCGCAATCATGCGCGGTATGTACAGCAAAATCTACGCAAAGCTTATGCACGCGTTGAAAGCTGCAACCAACACCTACATCCCCGGCAGACTCAAGACGACGACCTACTCCACGGAAAACTGGATCGAGCTTTCCGACAGAGTGGCTTCCGTGAACGGCGTACCCGTCAATCGCCTTATGGCAATCGCTACTCGCAAGGCTCTTTCAAACGTTTTGCCCGTGGACGGACAAGGCGGTGCAATTACAGGTTTGCAATACGGTCTCGGCGAGAGATGGTTTGAAAACGGTTTCTTGCCTAAGGCTGCAGGCGTTGACTTGTTCCCCGTAAGTCCTGCGATCGTGCCGACAACGCAAAATACCACAATCGATACAATCGACACCGGCGACAATATCTACATTCTCGCAAAGGGTAGCTATCGTCCCATGATGGGCGGTTACTTCGAGGGTACTCCCATCGACTTGATCGCTACACCCGGTGGTGCTGACGGTGCGCAAGGTACTGCTGACTTTACTATCGACATCAACGTGTCCACTGCGTTTGACATCAAACCCGTGTTCGCAAGCAAGGTCGGTATGATTGGTTCGGCGTACAACTCCTAATCGGTCTAAGTGCGGAGGCTTCGGCTTCCGCATGATATGGGCAAGTTAGTACTCAAAGTCGGTGCAATTCCGACATTGCCCAAGCCAAAATATAACCGTAAGGAGACCTAAAATGGCAAAAGACGAAAACGAAAAACTTTACACCGAGGACGAGGTTGTAAAACTTATACAGCGCGCCCTCAAGAAACAAGAAGAGCAAAAGCCGTCGATTGTGCAAGTCGCAGAAGATAAATACGTCCAACTGACGTTTATCGGTGTAATTGCAAGCGGCACGAGCGTCAACCTCGGCGCATTGGGCAAAATTAGTCGCCCCGGCACTGTAATCGACGTACCCAAAAAGGACTTTATTAAAAGCCTTGGCGTACCTGTGATTGAATCGTTGCTTCGTCGCCGTGAGATTGTCGTTGTGGACGGCTTGACCGACGCAGAACGTGAACGTTTCGGACTGAAATACGGTGACAAAGAAGTCTTGTCTATCGACGAATTTTTCAACATTCCGCAAATGTCGGCAGAAGAATTGTCCAAACGTATGGACGAGGTTTGCGCAAGTCACAAAAAGGTAATCGCTGATGTTGTACTTGAGGAATACTTCGAGAAGAGAAACCCACGTATCACGCTTGCCGTTATCAAAAAATTGAGCGTTGTTGCTAAGCGCAACGGCATGGGAGATGTTTTCTACCCTGCTCTTGACGACATGGCACAACAAATCATCCAAGAGGACTAAAACATGACACCAATTCTCAAAGTGCTAACGAATTATTGCGACCAATACGTGGACGATGTAAGGCTACAAGAAAAGGCGAGTGCAAATAAACCCGTGTATGCGTGGACAATGTGGAACTACTTGTTGCCGCAAATGGCGTTGTTTACGTTGCCTGCCAACATGCCCGAGTTCCTATTTGGGACGGAAACCGATCCGAAATTGGTCGAGCCGAAATTCGACAGTTACAGGTACGTTGCGGAAGAGGAGCAAACAAACACGTTTTCGGTAGCCTTGGGTGACGCATTCAAAGGCTACGAGTTGTTCGGTGCGACTTTGAATATCGCAAAGGACGGACGGCTTTACAGCTCTAAACCCCTTTCTAACGCCTCATACGACGCAGAAAACGGAACTGTGACCGTGACGGCAACTGTTGACAACGCAATTCCGCAAGGCGCGGTGATTGATTTCAGCTTCTATACGGACGGCTACTTTGTAAACAACCTATCTCCGCAAGTAATGAGCATACTCGGTATTTGCTTCGAGTACGGTTGGACGTTGCGCTTTGAGAACGATTGGTTGTCTAATGTTTCTAAGGTGGAGGACAATTCATTTTACGAGCAAAACCGAGCCAACCGCATGAAAGCTGGCGATTCGAGGCTTGTGCGTATCAAGACCGACCTTGCAGAGGCAATGAGACGGCTTGAGCAAACAACGTACTACCGTGACAGAATAAAAACCCCTCCGCGTATTTAACAAGGAGAATTTTGTATGGAAAAAAAGAAACCTTTTGTGATTACGCCCGAAATGATGGCTAAAGCAAAGACATATATGCCTTTGCTAGTGAAACAAACATTGTCGCAGGACATTGCCAAAATGGTGGTTGTCGCAGTGGACTACAACGACCAAGATATTACCCCGGAACTAATGGCAGTTCCCCCGATGATGATAGAAAGACAAGACTTGAAAGCGGTTTGCCTACAAAGAGTATTCCTAAGCTTTTACTTCGATATTGATTTTACAAATCAAGGTGACGATACGGAAAGCTTCGATTACTACGGTTCGAGCCATTACTTTAATCAGCTAATACGCTACAAAAACAACTCTTCATATAAAGAAACTGCCTACAACATCGAAGCGGACTTCAAAGAGTTCAAAAAGTTCGTGGAAACGGAAGTTTACAACTGCAAAATGGTGCAATCGGACAGTTTGGTGAGATTGCTCAAAGGCATTAGCCTATTTGCAACTCCCGAAAACGTGCAGAAAATGCAGGACGCATTGAACAGCACGATCGAGCAATTGGGAAACGGTGAAAAGAAATGACGGAAATTACTTCGCAATGGTACCCATATCTAAATGCGCAAGAGAGCTACATCAACATGGAGCAAGCACCGCAAATTCCACGTATGATTTGCGACTACTTGATTGATGCACCCGATCCGAAAACAGGGTACAAACCCGTTGACGACAACAGCCGCTCGAGAGTGCGTTTTTGGAAGTATTTGTACTATGACGAGGCAAAACCGCTTACGAAGCAACTCCCGACGGCAAAAGAAAAGTTGTCGGTAGTTTTCGATCCGACAAAACCCGAAACACCGCCCACGGACAAAGGCTATCGGCTTATTCCGCAATACTGGATAAAGCAAAGCCAAACCGAAGCGCAAACGAGAGTTTTCGTTTTTACAGGGCGCACCGTTCCCGACGATGAGTTTACGGCAACAATGGCGGTGCATTTCCGCATAATGACCCATTACACGTATGAGGCTAACACTAAGTCGGACGAATACAACCGCACGCTTGCTCTCGAACAAGCACTAATCGAGGCTTTCAACGGTGTCAATATGACGGGGATCGGTACGTTTATGTATTCGCGCCGTTGCCACCCCGATTGCGGAAGCAAGATTCTTACGGACGGCAATACCAACGTTGGACGCGAGGTTGTATTCGGCTTGCAGTTGGCAACAACAAAAAACAACACACTGACCTGTACAGACAATATGCCGTCGGCAAACTCGTCAGGGTCGGTAAAACTTGGTTGGTGATACACAATGAAAATTTCTGTAAGAACAAACAAAGCAGGCAATGTCGTTTTGAGCAAAGACGAATTTTTGGATATTGCCGCACGCATTGTATGCGAGGCGCGCAAACCAAAGAATGAACTGAACTTTCTTTTCTATGTAGAAAACAAGACTTGTGACGGCGTTGCCGAGCTTGACGGACAACCTTTTCGGGCGACGGTAGCAAAGGAGTAAGCAGATGGCAGACAATGATTCCCAAAAGTACATGCGTGGCGTAATGGGGTTTAACGGCATTGTCGATGTTGTGCCTACGAATACGCCTCCGCAATACTCCTCACGAAAGACACAATACATGGCTGACCGAACATTCAAGTTTGACAACGCACGTGCGTACCTTGCTACCGACTATGTGGAAGCCTACGTGCAAGGCATATCGGGCGATTACTTTTACGTTTGGAAAGCAACGCACATTCGGTTGTCGGATGTAAGCAAAAACCCACAAGACACTTTGACGGGGCGCAAGAGCGACGACCGCAAGATTGTGCTATTTCCCGACGAGAGCATAGACTACGTTCCTATCGGTGCGAAAATCAAAACGATGGGCAGTACGTGGATAGTTATCAACCCCGAAAATCTTTCGTCGGCAAAAACCACGTGTATGGTAGCAAGGTGCAATGCTTCGTTTAACTCATATGACGGGTACGGCAATGTTGTCACCGAGCCTATTGTAGTTGAAAGCTACCAAATGGACGGCAACGACAACAAGTCTGCAAGTCAAATGGTGTTGATGAACGGCTACTTCAAAGTGATTTGTCAGCTTAACCCTAACACGGCAAAGTTGCACGAGAACAGCCGAATCATCCTCGGCACGAAAGCCTACCACATCACGGGACTTACGGACTTTATGCAAGAGTTTTCGGGCGACCGTGAAAGTTGTCACTACTTGACATTTGACGTTCGTGTCGAAGAACCGACGGAACTCGACGACGTAACGACAGATTTTGTTGCCGGTGGCAAGGAGTACACGTTCGGAGTTGCTATTCACGGAAATCACGAGCTGGCAGTTGGTAACTCTACACAGCTAACGGCAGTGTATACAGTGAACGGCGAAGCTTCGAGTTTGGAGCAGTCGTGGGTGTGGGAAAGTTCCGATCCAAGCAAGGCTACTATCGACGACAACGGCGTTGTAACGGCAATTGCCGAGGGCGAGTATCTCATTAAGGCTACGTTAATCGAAAATACCCATTTGACGGGCATTTTTCACTTGGTTAATACAGCCGTTGAGACAGAATCGATTTCTTTTACGACGATTATCCCATTAGCAATTTCGCAGTTTGAGATGGTGACGCTTGGCGCGGCAGTGTTTCTTGGCGGTAAAGCTACCGACAAGCCTGTCCAATGGAGTTTTTCCAATGCCGACATCGATTCCTACGCAACAGAAGTTGCCGACGACGGAAAGTCAGCTGTGGTAACGTGCTTGAAACCGAGCGAAACTCCGCTTGTGATTACAATCTCGCAAGACGGCGTTGAGCCTAAGTCCGTAAGCATTGAGTTGGAGGGATATTGATATGCGTAATCGATTCGATTGCCCCAACGCAGTGCGAACAAAAATCGATGTCTTAATGTGTAAGTTGCGAATGGTAGACGGACAACCCTACAATACCGCTTCCGAAATCGTGACCGCAATGTGCGGACATCAAAAACAATGCAACTGTACCAATCGAGTGGAGAACTCGGAGGGTGCAGAAGAGTGCTACCGTTATCTCTCCGCTCATCCGGATGTGATAAAACCCCATTTACTAAGGCAGGAAATTAACAATGAGCCGAATAAGTGTGGAAAGGTCGATTCGACGAGGCTTGCCAATTGAGCTTGGCGGTTTGACCTATTACCCGATAACAATGGTACAGTACGACGAGTTTATCAAGTGCAGTGAAGCCTTGGCGTTGCGAATAAGCTCACTCCCTGCGCGATTTGCAATGAAAGACTTTCTGAACGCTATCTTTACGTATGAACAAAACGAGATAGCTAACGAGCGACCTATCATGGGTTTGTTTCAGCGTGTGTTGCTTTTGTGGTTTATGGCTTTGCGGATTGACATGAACCTAGGAGACTTTATGCGTGAGAACATGCTTGTGAAAAAGGTCGGCGAGTTTTACGAGATAGACAGTCTACTTGTACGGCAAGCCGATACGGAAGTGTCGGTAAAAGCAATTGATTTTACGCTTGACATTCGTTCGTTAATCGCAAAACAAAACGGCATTGAGTTGCCAAACGAAAGCGACAATGTGGAACTTGTGGAAGCGGCAGAGGAACTTGCGGAAATAAAAAACAGAAACGCAAAGAAACTCAACTTCAACATCGACGACTTGGTTGCTTCGGTGGCGTATTGCTCTCGGTGTCGTGAAAGTGAAGTCTACGAGTGGACAATACGTGAATTTCAATTGAGAAGAAAAGCAATAGACCGCCTACTGAAATATCAGCTATACGGACAAGCCGACATGTCGGGAATGGTCACGTTCAAAAACGGAAACCCGTTCCCGTGTTGGTTTGCCGACGTTGTAGACGATACTTGCGGCACAATCAGTGCTTCACAGCTGGGCAGTCAACTCAATCACTAAAAATCATAAGGAGAAATAACATGCAAGTATTTCAATTTGGCGATCCTAAACTTTTCGTGAAAGGTGTCGCAAGTATTACAATCTCCGACCTTAAAGGCAACGTCATCGGTTACGACAATACGCCGTCCGAATCGTCCGCTACAGGTTCGGTAAACGCAGGTGAAATCACGGGCGGTATCGGTGCGCCTATCCTTATCACCATCCCCGATACGAGCCGTCTCGAGGGTACGCTTACTTCCCCCGTATTCTCTTTGAGAGCGCGCCAAATGATTACAGGCGGCACGCTCAAGAAGAACGGTATCGTGCAAGTGTGCGCAACCAACGTCACGGCAAGTTCCGCAGGCGTGCTTAAACTTGCGGCTGCAGACCTCGCCTCTGTGCCTCCCGTGAAGCACTACGCGCAATCGGCGTCCGACACATACGCTTGGGCATACGTGAAACTTCACGGTGCTACGAGCTACGCAGGCACGAACGTAGGCATTTCCGTGACTGACGGTACTGTACAAGGTGCGTATACGCCCGACGCGGCATACGACATTTTCTACTACAGTAACCCTGCTTCGGCTGACGAGTTGTCCATCCCGTCGAACTTCATCCCCGAAGTTGCGGCTGTGGAAATCAAGTACAACGTGTACAGCAAGCAAGGTTCTACGAATGCGAGCGGTTCTTTGGCAGGTTACCTGTCCTTGGTTGTGCCTCGTGCGCAATTCCGTGGTGACCCCGGTATCAACGCTTCGCAAACCGACGCCGCTACGACCGACTACAGTTGGATCGCACTTCGTCCCGACGACGACGTACAACCCACGACGGACTACCGCGATTGCACGAACGAAAGCTCCGCATACGCTTACTACGTGTACGTACCGTGTGGCGACGTAAGCGAAAGCGTAGAAGCTTTGTACATCCCCACCGGCGTTGTCAAAGCGGCTACAGGCGCAAGCGTAGAAATTCCCGTCAAGTACTTGATGAAAGACGGACAATCGGCGCAACCCGCTTATGGCGATTTAACGTACGTATTGGCACCGACTTCGCTCGGAACAATAACGAACGGCATTTTCAAAGCCGCAAGCTCTGCTGCAACAGGTGAAGTTACCGTTACGCTGAAGAACGATACGACGAAAACCGTTGTTGCAAATGTAGTAGTAGCCTAATAAGGTTTACGCAAAGAACGTTCCCTCGCCCTTTGGGGGCGTGGGGACGTTTTCCTTTAAGGAGGATGTGCAATGTCATTAGTAAAAGTCAGCACCCGAATTGAGGGACTTGAGGACGATATAAACAATTTTACGCAGGAGTTGGATAAGCAAATTCCGCACGCTTTACAGCAAGTCGGTTCGGAAATGGTGTATAAGTTGCAAGAGCATATCCGCACTGATTGGTACGAGGCTTGGGGCGCACCTAAGCAATACAAACGTCGCACCGATTACGGCGGTGGTATACCGCTTGGCGACGAACAAAATATGGACATACAAGTCAAGAAAAACACACTTGACTTTGAATATTTCCCATCGGGCGATCACGTGCGCCGAGAGTGGGATGAACGTGACGGCGATACGTTAATTAAGGTAATTCAAGAAAATAAAGGGTGGTCGTTTCAACCCGACTTAGACAAAGAGGGGCGCACAATAACGCCACGTCCGTTTTGGGACAACTTTGTCGACGAGCAAGAAGCTGTCGTAGTTGATAACTTCATTGCGGCAATGCCTCGGACGGATATTATCAAAGAGCCAACCGACGTTTTGATTGATATGTCGGATAGCAAGGTTTTAGGTAGTGCGTACTCGCCCGACGACGGCGACAACAACGCTTCTTGGGACTTCGATGACGACGATTTACCCTACTAAAAACAATTGGAGCATTTCTAATGGCAAAGATTATACTCAATGTTGAACTGAATAAAGGCAACGTCAACAAAGATTTGGCTGAAATCAAGTCGCAGTTGCAAGATATTTCAATAAGTAAAACGACGGTTTCGGGCGTTGATTCTCTGCAGAAATCGGTTGCTAATTTGCTCAACACGCTTAAAAGCTCACAACGAAATTACGCACCCAAAACTTTCTCGGAGTTGGAAAAGCAACTAAGAGATTGTTTGGAGAGCGTCAAAGACCTTAACGAAGAAATCGGCGATACAAAACCGACGAAAGAACAAAAGGCTGAAATTGCAAGGCTGACTAAGACGTACCAAAAGTTGGCAGCAGAGTTTGCAACAACCCGTGTAGAAACCGAAAAGCTCAACACGGCGCAAGGCACATCGTCCCAAACAGTATTTAACTTGCAAAAATCGTATGCAAATCTTTTGAAGTCCCTCACGGGAATGAAGAATAAATACCCTGCAACGACGTTCGACCAATTTGAGACACAGTTGAATAGCTGTCTATCATCGGTCAAGGCACTTACTGCTGAAATTGGTGATTCAAGTACTCTTAATGATAAGCAAAAAGATAGATTAAATACGCTTGCATTGCAGTACCAAAAACTATCTTCCGAGATTGCCACAACAGCTGCAGAAACAAGACAGCTTGATACGGCGGTTCTAAAAAGTGGTGATGGTATTGTCGCAATGGCGAAGAAGTTTGTATTGTGGCAAGCTGCCGCCACCCTCGTAATGCAACCATTACGTGCGATTACGGGTGCTTTCAAAGATTGGAACGAAACCCTTGTCAACACCGAAAAGCGTATTGTTGAAATTAGCCGTGTTGTAAATGAAAACATTGATGATAGCGCAATGGCAGACAAGCTTTACAACATCGCGCAACAGTACGGTCAGACATTCGATAACGTCAGCGAAATTGCTTTGAATTTTGCGCGCGCAGGTATGAATTGGAATGATACCATAGAGGCGACCAAGGCGGCAGTTCTTGCTTTGAACGTTGCCGAGTTGGATGCAACGCAAGCTTCTGACGGCATGATTGCCATTATGACGCAGTTTGGTATCGAGGCGAGCCAACTTACCGACGTGGTGGACATGCTCAACATTACCGGCGATAACGCCGCTGTGACGACCGAAAAATTGTTGACGGCGTTGCAACGGACGGGTTCCTCCGCAAAAAATGCAAGATTGGAATTGGATCAAACCGTCAGTGTTATTACAGCCTTGTCGGAAGCTACGGGACGAAGTGGTGAAAACCTCGGTACGGCAGTCAACTCCTTGATTCAATTCTCGCAAAAGTCGAGTGCGCTCGACACTTTCGCTAAGTTGAGCGACAACATGGCAAAGATAGTCGAAAACTATCGTATGGGACAAGGAAACATCCTGGACATTTGGAAAGGACTATCCGAGGAAATCAACTCCCGTCAAAACGCCGAAAGCGTGCTTGGTGGCTTGCTATCAAGCGATGAGGGAAAGGAACTTAACGAGCAACTCAAAGCTGAACTCGGTGACACGTTCGGCGAAATCACGGAAATCTATGACACCGCAAGCACATTCCGTAAAAACTACTTCATTGCATTGCTCAACAATATGGACAAAGTTGAGGAAGCGATGGACACATTGCAAGGTCGTGCCGATTATTCTGCTGCCGAGAATGAAAAGTACTTGAATACATATGAGGCTAAAACAAATGCTCTTAACGCAAAGTGGCAACAATTTCTCAATTCCGAGCAAGGCTGGCTCGGTCTCAAAAAGGTTTTTGTAGATATTGCTTCTGCGTTGCTTGACGTTTGGGACGCATTGGGTGGAATTTGGGCGATATTGCCAACATTACTTGCGACGATTCTTGCTTTCAAGGGACAAGCGATATTGACTTGGTTGGTTCAACTTGGCAAAACTTTGTGGAACTTCGTTTCAGGTATAATTCCTAATGCAATTGCCGGTTGGAAAGCATTAGCGGCTCAACAAATCTCGGTAAGTGCCGCAATGCAAGCGTCTATTCCTTTGTTTGGAATCCTTGCGATTGCTATCAGCGGAATTATAACTCTGATAAATAAACAAAAACAGGCAGAAGAAGAAGCTCGCCGTGAAGCCATCGCAACATGGGAAGCTAATCAAGAGAACGCACAAAAGCTTAATGAAGTATATAATGCGTACCAAAAGCTAACCCCTGCTACCGAAGAGTACTACAATAAGGAAAAAGAACTTGTTAAACTGCTGTCGAATGACAAACAAAATGCTCTTAAAGGCTTGCAACAAGGCACGGAGAAGTATACAGAAGCTGTCAAAAACCTAACTGAAGCGCAACGTAAGCAATACGAACAAGAGTATACAGTCGCAAAAAAAGCCGCAAAGGATAATCTGTTGGACACTGACCTTGTGCAAACCCAGTACCTTAGCACTAAGCTCCAAAGCGCAGCTGTCGGTAACAACTATTGGAAAATCAAAGAAAAAGGATATTCGTTCGATTTCTATCCCGTGGTGCAATCTTTTTCAAAAGGCAAGACTGTAGAGGATGCTATTGCCAACTATGAAAAGTTGCAAGAGTTTGCTGACCAAATTTACGACGAATACAATAGAGCAAAGCGCAACGGAGACGAAACAGTCGCAGAGCGCATACTTGAACGTTTCACCGCAGTAAAAGAACTTGTAGACAACTTTTCCGATGTCGTAAACAAGTACAAAGATGCAGAAGAGCATTGGTCTTTATTCAGTAAGGAAACCGAGAAAACCAAGGACAACGTTGACTACATCAAGAAAGATATTAGCGAGATTGGCGACACGCTCCGTGACAAGGTTGTTAATGCGCTGAAAGAGGCGCGCGATGCAACGCAAGAAGCCTATGAGTACGAGGAAAAGAAAAAGAAAGTACTCGAAGCCGAGCAAGCGTTGCTCGAAGCAAAAAATCAGCGCAACGTTGCCGTATTCAACGACGCAACTGGACGTTTCGAGTTTGTCCGCAACGAAAAGGACGTGCAAGACGCTCAAGAAAAGTTGGACGAGGCTCGCAAGGATGTCGAGGACGAAGCCTACGCCGAAATCTCCGACGAAATCAAAAACGGCAACGCTACCAACGAAAAAATCTTAGAAATTATTGCCAAGTGGGCAGAGGCATACGGCTCGGGCGATTTTAGCACAATCAAGGATGACATTGCCGCAATCATTAAGAAAGAAACGGGCATTGACATCAACGGATCGGCAGAAGAGGAAGAAAAAACAACTGACGACAATGCCTCATCGGACGGAACGGAAAGCAAAGGCAGTACTTTAGGCAAACTTGCTAGCGGTATTGTCAATGGCACAAAGGGACTGATAGAGGGTTTGCTGAATTTTGCAGGAAATCAATCCAACTCCGCTTCGGGACTGCTTTTCGGCGCGATAAAAAACACGGCTTCCGATATTATCGCAAGCAAAAATACAACTAACAACCAAACAACAAACAACTACATTGCCAACGGCATACAGTTGACAAGAGAACGTGCCGAAAATAATTCTTTTAGCTCTGTACTCGAAGCCGTGGTAATGGGTGGCTAATAAGGAGTGATACAAAATGCTTTTTCAACCCTCACATATAACGCCGTCGAAACTAACAAACACCGGTGCGGTAATTAGCGGTGCAGATACCGATTTGACGTGGCAACTTAACGGCAACTCGGCTATGATCGGGTATTCCTACAGCATATACACGCCACCTGCATCGGACGGCACGTCAACGCTAATCAAAGAAATTGACAAAGTAACGTTAAGTACTCCCTTGTACCCGACCGATTCCAAGGGCAACCCTCAAACCTTTTCCACGAGTTTTACTGCTCCGACAATAGACCAAGGCACGGAATTTTACTTGTACATAAAACAATACTTTGTTGTAAACGGAGTGGAAGATTCGATTGAGACAATGGTGCCTGCGGTATTTACTGTGGGTGAAGCTCCGAGCATTGTTCTCAAAAACTCGGCAGGAACTGATGTAAGCGATCTTGGAGAACAGATTTTTTCGACATTGTATACAAGCTTTACTGCAAGTGTAACTTCCAAGTCTCCTGTCGAGCGTGTGCGTTGGCAACTTATTCGTTCTCCAATGAACAGCGAAGAGGACACTTTTAGCGAATACGTGTATGACGACACAGGCTATGTTTACACGGGCGTATTATCCTACCAAACACCTTTTTTACTTAAAGGCAGTTACCGAATAATTGTCACCGCTGTATGTACAAACGGACTGAATGCGACTACGACGTATGATTTTGTCATTAACTACTATTCTTTGCCCGATATTGCCAATTCGATTGAAATCTCCAACTTTGACAATATTGCAAACAAGGTTACGGTAGTAACACCTAGTAGTATTCAATATAAGGCAAGGACGATAGGTAGTGGGCAAATAACGACCGATAACAATCTTCAACTCGCGAATTTGGCAACGGTGACGTGGGACACAACGTCATATGCGAACATTGATGTCCCTCTTAATATCAATCCACTTTGGCGTTTGGAATGGACAGGAACAGTCGCACCTAATGATAACACTCCGTTTCTAATCACCAATCAATTTGAAATTAAACGTGTAACAAACGGTTTCCTCGTGCAAGAAACAGGTAAACCCTATGAATACGAAGTTTTTTTTAATGAAGCACTTAGTGGAGCATTTACGGGCAAATTGGGGATAAAAGGTACGTCAATGGATGTAGTTATTTATGCCGAAAGCACTGATGGTACTTATACTGCAGAATACGAAATGACTGACCATTCATTGCTGAATCTTACGTTAATAAGATTGCAAGGTAACAATACTGCGCCGCTCGAACTTTTAACTCAAAATATAAGCGTGTTTATGAATGATTTTTCGACGGCAGCATTTGTTGCAACTTTTAACGATGGCAATTTAACAGGCGTTCTTACATTGACGAATCTTGACTTGCCTACCCTTTTGCGTAACGAAATTGAGGCTGTGACATCCGAAAAATTTATTCTTGTACAAAACCGTATAGAAAGTGTTGTTGACTATTCTTGGAAGAGCAAGGACAGCTATGCGTACTATGTTGCAGTAGTAAATTCGCAAACAAACAATATCCGTTACATGATTGAGGGCGACGTGTGGTGTAAGCGCACAAACGCTTATGCGCTGATAGAAGCCGCGCTCGAAGAAGATAGTGACACGACCTACGACGTGGTGCGCTATTGGAAATTCGGCGCAAACATTAGCTCGTCGGAAATCACGAACAACAACAGTCCGTCGATGTTGACGAACTTTACCAAGTATCGTTTTTGGCAACGTATGCAACGTCAAGGACGTAGCGGAACGCTGTCCGCACTGTTGTCAAACGTGCAAAACTCGAGCTACGCCGACACCGCAAGGCAAATGGACGAGCTTTACTCGATAAGTGAAAGCACAAATACGTTCTTTTTGAAAGATACAAAGGGCAATTTTTACGAGATTGCAATCTCCGCTCCCGTGCGCCAAACACTCAACCTTTCGTCGGTCGTTCAACAAACAACGGTCAACGTGGCGTGGGAAGAAGTCGGCGATTCAAAGGGACTGTCGGTCGTCAATCGAGGTGAGTAATGAACAGTTATCAACAATACTTGCAAGAAATCGCAAAGCCGTTCCAAAAGATTGCCAAGCTTGATTTTTTGCAACCCGACAATAGCGTTGCGTTTTCGTTGGACAGCAACCATAAACGTGGCTATATGTCACGATTTGACAGCCGTGCGTTCATACAAAGCGGCTCACTAAGCGTTACGCTTGCCAACGGACAACGGCGCAAAGCTACAATAACGCTCGCAAACGTGGATAAACAGTTTGAATTTGCCGTAAACAACCTGTGGATAGGACAAAAAGTGCGCCTATCCATGGGCATTAGACTCTCGACGGGCGAAGATTTTTATTTGCCGCAAATGGTGGGTTACATCTCAAACCCCCAATCTGCATTTGAACCGGGGAGCGACACCGTTACGTTCCCGATAGTTGACAAATGGGCGGCATTGGACGGCACAATTTTGGGTACTTTTCCATATTCGTACAAGGTGCTTGCAGGAAGCAACATTTACGCCGCAATGCGGAAAGTTTTGCAATTGTCTAAGTACACCTACAAAAACCTCACTGCGGCGCAAATGGCTAAATATGGCTACGAAAATGACTTCCTTGACAACGTGATACCTGTGTTTACCAACTACTACGATGATAAAACGTATCTCGTGGCGGACAGTGACGGTGCAATAACGCAAAACGTTTCTATGCTTACAGTGCCGTACGATGCCACGGAAACAATGGGTGGTACGGCTGGCAAGCTTATGTTGCAACTCAACGATATGCTTGCAGGCATTATTGGTTATAATGCGGTCGGTGCAATGACGGTCGAGCCGTCGCAACAAGACATATCCGACGCAACAAAGCCGATTTTGTGGACGTTTACACCCGAGAACTCGCAATTGTTGAAGATAAACGAAACTACCAATACGTCGGACATTTACAACAACGTAATAATCACGGGCGAGGGTTTGAGTGGCAAGGAAGTTTGGGGCGCGGCGAGCAACTACGATCCGAGAAGCGAATCGAACATCAACCTAATAGGTATGCGCACATTAGTTGAAAGCGGCGCAGGGTATTGGAATAGCCAACAGTGCGTTTCGCTTGCAAATTGGAAGCTCAAGCGCAAGTGTATCGTGCAGAAATCTGTCAATATTTCAAGCTCGCAGATGTTTCACCTTGCCGAAAACGAGCTTGTGCGCGTGATAAGAACCGACAAACCAAACGCCCCCGTCGAAACGCACCTCATCAACTCTTTCACGTTGCCTATCGGCGAAAGCGGTGAAATGACAATCAATGCTACGAGCGTAAACGACATTGCAACAATCACAACGACATCAAGCGAGGACGAAAATGATTAACAAAGAAGAAGTTGACAAAACTCGGCGATTGCTCGATACGATAATCGGACGTAAAGTTAGTGCCGATACAAAAGAGTGCTTGCGCCTATACAAAGCCAAAATCACAACGGCGTACAACACTCAAACAAAGACGTGTGGCGTAAAGCTTGTGGGCGACGAAACCGAAATCACGGCGCAATGCACACGTTCTATGGTGCAAAAGGTTGTCGGCGACGTGGTTTGGGTGGCAATGCCGTTCTCAAACGCACGCAACGCCGTTGTGTGGGGCGACAGCGGACTAAATGTCGGTGGTTTGATTGAATACACGGGACAAACGTTTACGGTCGTCGGCAAGGAAACCGGTGTTTATTTGTGGACATACAGTGGACAAAAATATTTGCAAGGACGAACCACTGAGTCGGCGGTTGCCTTGCCGTCTTTTCTGACGAATAATGTTATTGTGGAAGTACAACAAGAAGCTTCAAACGTTTGGTTTGTAAAACTTACTTATGAAAACGCTGGCTTGCACACAATCACACGTCGAGTGCATGCGGTTGGTGTCGGAAACTTTAACGATAGACTTAACAATCTATCGTATTTGGAACTCGAAGAAAGCGACACATCCGAACTGTTTGATAAAAACTATGAGGGTGACTACGAAATGACGGGTTACATCGACACGGCAGTGACCAATCTTGTAATCACGATAACGTGCGGAACACTCGCTGTCGCCACGTTTTCTGCCGCTTCGTACACCGTCCCACAGCCTATTTTCGTGCGGATAACTAAGCTTGGCGTGTCTTTCTTTGTGACTATTGCCGTTGGAAACACGATACAAAACACTAACTACAACCCCAATAGAGCACTCTCTGCACCGATTGAGCTTTCCTTTACGGGTACTTATTCGGAGCAAAGCTGTACGCTTCACGGACGTGAAAAAATCGATATGGTAGGTGCGTTGTCATGATAAATGAAATTTTGGCTCAACTGAAAGGACATCAAGTGCATTTTGCGTGCAAAACGGGTGCGGAACTGTTCTGTTCTAACTGTTCCGACAAGGATGTAATCGTGGTGGTTGACGACTTCGATAAGCCTAGATTTGCCACCGATGAAGCGGATGTGTTCGTGTATAGCCTTGACGAGTTTGAAAAGCTTTCGCAACTATCGTTGGGCGATACGCGAGATGTCTACTCGCTACTCATTCCGTTGGCGCAAAACGGTAATGTGCTGTGCGGTATCACCCCGTTGCAAAACTACGATTGGTTTGCGCACAAACAAAAGATTATCGAAACGCTGTTGACCTATGGTGAGCGCAATGTGTTCAACCGCAGAATAAAGCGCAAGGAAGCACTCGAAAACTGTTTGAAAATTTCGACGTGGTGGTTTGCTTCGTACTTCGCACTAATCAATCACAGCGTAGATTTTACGTCCGAACAAAAAAATATTTTGCAAAATTGTCACGACGGTCTGTTACCTCGGGACGAGGCATTTGCACTTCGTGACAAGCTAATCGAACTCTTGGAGGTGTAATCAATGCTTAATACTCTAAAACGAATTGTCGGTACAATTTGGGGACTTCCGCAAAACGTCATTGGAGCCGTTCTTTGCCTGTTTCTACGGCTTTTGGGTCGGCGTGTAGTAGTTTTCAACGGGCGACTTTTGACCTTGTGGCGTTTAAGGAACGGTCTCTCACTCGGTAATTTTATCTTTGTCTCGCAGTGGGGCAGTGATTTTACTAAATGGCACGAGTGCGGACACTCTGTTCAAAGCGACATCTTGGGCGTTTTCTACTTGCCTGTGATTGGTTTGCCGTCGTTGATATGGTGTATAATGTTCCCGACATACAAACAAAAACATCCCGACGCGAGCTATTATCAGTTTTATACAGAAGCTTGGGCAAATAAAATTTTCAAAATTTGTCCAATATTTTGAAAACCTGTGCTATAATAATAAAGCCTCTGTTGTATGGCAAATTCATTTTATTTTTTTCTCCTCAAGAAAAAGGAAAAACCGCCTTTCCCCGGGCGGTTTTTTCTTTTAGTTTTTTCCGATAATAGCAAGATATGTTTTGTATGCGGTTTCGATGAACAGTAAATTTTCTCTGTTCTCTTCTGTTGTTGCCTGCGCACTTAAATGACTTATTGAGTTGCACGCATATTCAACAAAATCTGCTCGTTCCTCGGGTGACTTTGTTGCCATTTCTTTTGCAACTCTCTGCGCCTCGGTGGTAATTTCTTCAATTCGTTGTTGTGTCATGATTTCCTCCTGTTTTTTATTGCGGTTCAAACTGGTTAATGCGCCATATTTGCTTGCGCAATTGGCTTTCTTTCTTTTTTAATACTCGTATCTGCGCTTGCGTTTCGTCGATTTCTTTGAGAATTTCGTCGACATCGGCTTTGTTGCCGAAGATTGTTTTGCCGATACAATAAAATCTTGCGTAACCATTCTGTTCATCTTCGGTGGTAATTTGATCTATATGGTCGTTCTCGCAGGCTACAATGGCAAAAACTTCGCCACTTGTAGGAACGGCGATAATATTTCCACGCACGCCGTTGGCAAATACAACCGCTTGTCTTTCTTCAAATTTCATTTTCCTTAAGCTTCCTCGTTTTTCTTGACAAAAATTTCCCCTCTGTAAGGGATGTAGCCATCGCCGTGACGTTGGGTTTGTTCTAACCATACAAACGTGCAATCTTCGTAACCTTTTACCGACAAAATAAGGTATGCGACATAGCAATGTTTGCCGTGTTCAACCTCAATTTCGGCAACTCTGTTACCATGCGCTATATCTACCAATGAAACGTCTTGATATTCTTTATTTTTGGTTGCAGCTACGAAACCTTTTGCAAGAAACGTTTTGATTACTCTGTTGTAGTTTGGGTCTTGTAATATCTCTCTCAATTCTATGCTGTTCATATCAATACTCCATCAAATGCGCTGTTCACATTTGCCGCCGCTTTCTTCTTGTTTAGCACCGTCACGTAGATTCGCTCTGTGGTTGCCAAGCTTGCGTGTCCTAAGCTGTTCTGTACGTCTCTCAAGCTAACACCCAACTCGTCGCAAAGTGACGCGTAGGCGTGCCTAAGGGCGTGTACCTTTACGCCGCCTTTATGTCCCGTTGCGTGTTCTGTGTAAACTCGTATCATCGTTAGCAAGTTTTGCTCGCTAATTTGTTTCCACAGCTTGCCGTGGGTCGACAAACCTTTTTTGTCGCAATCTGTTCCGAACAGCCAATCAACGTCCGTCAAGTTTTTCGGGCGTATGCTGTTCATATATTCAGTCACGCATTCGCGCGCCAGCTGCGGAAAAGCAACGAACCTTTCCTTGTCGCCCTTGCCGTGCCTTACTCGGATCGTGGCGTGTTCAAAGTCCAAATCTTGCGGTGTAAGGGATCGCAATTCCGTGTTGCGCAACCCCGTTTGTATCAATAATATCACAATTGCACGGTTGCGACAAGTATTTTTTTTGTTTATCCCACGCGGTATTGTCGTAAGCAACTGTTTTATCTCGTCCAACGTGAGCAAGTCGTAGTCGATTCTTGTCATTTCGGGGATGTCCTCATTCTGCACAGGGTTTTCCTCGATAAAGCTTTTGCGTACTGCCCACGTGAAAAACGCACGCAAAATCTTCATGTAATTCACGATACTGTTGTTTGATATGCGGTCGTGTAAGTACTCGCGCCACTCGACAATCGTCAGTGGCGTTATTTCTTCCTCGTTCTTGCAAAATTTTTCAAACTGTTTCAGCACTTTGGTGTAGGCGGTGATTGTCAGCTCCGCCTTTTTCATTGATGGTAGTGTATGCAAGTACAGCGAACTTGCCGTCTTGAACTCGTTTCCGTTCATGCTGTTACCCCCTCTTATAAAAATCTCAAATTCGTTTGGTGGCGTGCTAAGTCAAATACCCTATAGCACATGCGCTCTTCCTCATCGCGTCGCCAAATCTGCAAGTTTCCAAACTTCAATACGGCTATTCTCGGAGTGTTCTCTAAGCTTGCATAGTCGGCTCTGCTGTCATATTCAACTTCGTATTCACGATTGTTTACTTCAATCTTTACAACGGTAAACGTAGTCGATGCTTGCGCTTCGGTGTGGCGTTGTTCGATGTCCGGCAAGTGTTTCAATACTTCGTCGGTAAATTGTTCAATACCGCCTTGCTTTAATTCTTGGGCAATTCTTTGCTTGACTTGTTCGGAAAATCTGTACTTTCTCATTTTGTCACCTCGTTGCAAAACTTCGCTTGTCTTGTCTTAACTTCTTCTCGTACTTTTTCATCATCAACTCTCAATGGCAAAATCAGCAATTTCAAATCGTCATTTTCAAGCACTGCCGAATACACTCTGCCAACTTCTGTTTCTTTGACGCAAGCTTCCGTAAAGTAAAAACCTGTTATGTTGAAAAGCGGTAGTAGGTACTTCGCATCCCAAAATGCACCGAACAAATACACGGGGCAATAGTCGTGCTTTTTCGTGGGATATAGTTTGATGTACTTGTCAAGGTTGCTTGCAATTTTTCGTTCGTCGTCTGTTACCCCGACACGGCGCAAACCTTTTTGATTTGCTAGTAGTGCGTTCGGGTTGAGTTTTTTCTCGGGTTGTGGTAGTCCGGCAAGTTGTGGCTGTTCTTGTTTCCACGCAATAAGGCTGTACCCGTCGCACAAAAACGGCTTTCCGTTGTCTATGCCAACTCCTGCTAAGTCCGTCCTCGTCGCCGTTATATAGTTTTTTACTGCCTTTGTAAAAGTGGTGTTTGTTCCTTTTTCTGCAAAAATTGCCTTTACTCGTTCCGTTTCCAATAGCTCACGTGCGGCAATGTAGTCTTGCTGTTCTAATAGTTTCAAGCATTTTTCTATTGTAGTGCTGTTCATGGTATATCTCCCTTGTATATTTTGTGCACGTGCTGTTTAGTCACGATTTATCACAATTCCGTCACGATTTAGTCACGGCTTAGCCAACGTTCCGCAACGTATTTGGAACACGCCGCCCTAAACTTGTTGCTTCCTTGACCGTCTTTTTGTATCTCTGCTTTGAAAAACGTTATTGCAAATTGTACTGTTGTATTGAACTGTTTATCGTAGGGGCGTGCGCCGATTTTCGCAAGATATTCTCCGACAATTTCGGCTATCGGCTTACGCTTTTTATCTTCACAAGCCTGTTCAAGTATTTTTCCGATAACCGACATCGGCAACGCATCTACAACCGCCTTTGCAACCGTCGTTATCCCAATGTTTGCGGCTATTTCGTCGGCTGTATACGTTGTATCACCTGTTTCAAACGCTCGTTTCAGTTGCCGTTCGGTCAACGCCCTAAGGGCGTTTGCAATAAGCTGTGGTGCGTGTTCTATCGGCTGTTCGGCAATGCAAGCTTGCAACCGTTCCACCGTCTTGTCGAAAACTTCCGTGTCCTTGTGCGTGCGGTGGTAGTCCGCCACACGCCTTGGCAATGTTTCAAATATGTTTCTCATGCTCCTACTGTCTCCTCCTGCAATATGCTGTTTATAAACTCCGTATCGTGTTCAACTTCGACGTAGTGCATAAAATCGCGCCAACCGTACGTTTCAAGTCCTATAAGTAAAACTTGTTTCATTGATTCCGGGTTTGCCTCGCAAATCTTCATGATGTGCAATGTCTTTTTAAGCTCCTGCATGCCGTTTGCTTTATCAATAAATTTTTGCATTTTCCTACGCTCCTACACGATTGTATACGGCTTCGCCGTTGCTAAAAATTGCTACGCAAATAAGCTGTTCAAACCCCATTTTTTGCGCTGTTCTGTTCATCCACTTTTCGATTTTGCGACGTTCTGCAAGCTCACTGCGCACTGCGTGGCTGTGGCTGTCCTCGTAGTAGTACTCGCCTAAATATCCGCGCCTTGCTTCTCGCCACTCCGTAGCGGTGTAATCGGTCGGCAATTCGGTGTCGTCGCTTTGACGGTCGACATATAATTGTACGCCTGTATAGTAACCGCTTCGCAACTCGATGCGGTAGTATTTTAGCGTGCTGTTCAGCTCGTCAATGGTGCGTTCGATTTCGTCCATCAAGAAAAAATCTTCGGCTTTTTCGTCGTCGATAACCCACAATTGAAAATGCTTTTGTGTTCTAAAATTTGGCGTTGCCATGAGTTTTGCTCCCTCACTCGCCGCCCGTTAATGGTGCGGTCTTACAGCGGTTTGCGACGGTTTTGCCGCCGTCGCTCGGCTTGCTGTTCAGTTAAAAATATATGTGCCGTTTGCCTTGTAATCTTCGTTCCATCTGTTTGCCAATTCGTCGGCTTGCTTGCGTGTTTCGCATACGTGGCAAATGGTGCAATGTGCGCGGTTTATGTGATAAACTAAATTTTCGCCTGTTTTAATTGTATCTGCGTATGCATAACGTTTGTTTTTTTCCGCAACACAAAATACTACAAAAATCTTTTTCATTGTTGTTGCTCCCCCTTTTAGTCGCTTAAGTATGTCCAACTATCTATTTTTGTCAGTCCGTAGCGTTTCAAATAGTTGTTCAATTGTTTTATAAACGTCTGTTTTACTGCCTCGTAACCGTCGGCAATATTTTGCTTGTCGTGTTCTGTTAGTGGTTGCAAGTCTTTTACGTTGTAGTAGTAGTGTGCTTTTTCGACAACTCGTGCGATCCCGTCTGCAAGTTTTAGTGCCTTTGTTTCGTCGTCCAAATTGTAGTCAAGCTGTTTAAGGTTTTCTTCAATAAAATACTGTTGTTTCGTGCGTGCATAGGTGGCGCATGCTTCTGCGTTTCGGTAGTCCTCATCGGTACTAACTCCGCAATAACCGTAACCAAAACAAAACCGTGTTTTTAGCTTCGGTTTTTCGATTCCTACGATGTCGCCGTTGTCAAGTTTGACAAAATAGGCAATTCTTTTGGTACTGTCTTTCGCCCAATCTTCACGCCCGTAGCGTGCTTTTTGTCTCTCGTAATACTCGTTGCGTAGTGCTGTTTGCTCGTTATTCATCTTTTTTATCTCCCGTGTTATTTTTAGGGGCGCACCGTTCGGCGCGCCCTTGCTGTTCTCGTTATCAGTCCCACCACAAACGGATCGTGGCGTAGTACTTGTTTTTCCAAATTTCGTTGCAATCTGTTACTGTTATTTCGTCCGCTTTCGTGAACTCGCTCAACTCGTCGCGTGTAGCTTCTACTTCGTCTGCGCTTTTTGCCCAAAATCTTAGATACATTACCATTGAACTTTCACGCCCGAAAAGCATCGTCCAATTTTTTATACCTCGATTGCAATTTCCGCGTGGGTAGTCGGCGGTGTAGTGGCTGTTCATGTGATCGACAATTGCTTTGAACGTGTCCGCGGTGTATTCGTTGTAGCCGCCCAAATCTTCGGCAAGTTTTACCGCCGCTTGTTCGTGTATTCCGCCCGGTTTCTCGTGATCCAATTCCAAATCAACGGTGCATCGCAACGTATTATCAAATACTATTCTAAACGCCTTGTTGAACTCTTCACGGCGTTTTGCGCGTTGCTCGTAATATCCGATGTCACGTTTTACAAAATCTTTTTGCAAATCGTCGATTTTGTCTAATATTTTCAAAGCTTCCGCAAAATCGATCGGGGCTTCGTCGGGTGCTTCCTGTTCATACTCGCTGTAAGCGTATAAATTGTAGATTGCCGCTTGTTTTTCCGTGCTTCCGTTTCCGTATTCTTTCATGTACCAAAAGTATTTGCTGTAATCGCGCGAAAATTCCAACGCCCAATCAACTACTCGATTGATTTTCTGTTCGTCTTGCTCGTCCAAAGTTTCGATCCATACGCTGTCCATGTCGTCCGCTGTTCCGAACCACGAACCAACCGCAAACGGCTGTAAATTGATTTCGATTAAGTCCGCCGACGGTGCATAGCTAACTTTTGCCAAGTATTCCGCCAGTGTTTTTGTCGTGTTCGGCTCGTGATCGATGTAGTGTTCTGTACTGCGTGCGTGTTTCAAATCAATGATTTTGTAAGCGTGCATCGGCTCGCCGTTTTTCATTGCCAACAATTCCGACATCGTTTTTGTGCTTAGATCGTTTTGCAAGTCTGCTACTGTGTACTTTTTCAATTTTCCGTTCCCCCTATAGAATAATATCCGCATTTACAAAATCGGCGTTTTTGCTCAATTTTTCAATCAAATTTTGCGCTTGTTCGTAGTTGTCCGCGTGATAAAATTGCACCGTGTCGGTATAAGTTGCGCGCACTGTTACCCACGGTTTGACGGTTGCCTTTTTCCGTTTCGGTTGATTCCATCTACTAAATTTTGCCATGTCTGTTACCCTTTCAGCGTGCGCCCCGTTTCGGTGGTGTCTTGTCGCTGTTCTGTTTTGCGCCGGGCGGCTCGTTTGCCGTCCGTCCGTGTCACTCTGTGTTGTTATATTCTCACCGTTTCGCAAACGCTATTTATAAAGCCGTCAAACGTTTTATCGCTCGCCCGATAGCATCGGATCAAGTCCGCCGTAGTCAAATACGCGGTGCACGCGTGGAACTCGGGCGGATATACAACGCGGATAACGTCAAATTTTCCCGTTGTGATGTTGTAATCGTTTTCGTGTTTATACTCGTTTAGATCCACAAGGAATCGAAACGCCGCCGGACTCAATTGCACTTGATCGACGGCGAACCCGTCCGCCGTCAATGCTTTTTGCAACTCTTTTGCCATCGTTTTTGTAGTTTTGATTTTCATTTTTTTTACCCCCTAACAATAAATACAATTGCCGTTTTGCCAATCAAATATAGAAATCTGTTTGCGTTCACGTCCGATACGCAACGCCGCTTTTTTGCTTGTAATATGTTCGCTAATGTCGATGTAGGCAACGCCAGCATCAACCCAAACGCCGACGAACTCGCCGCCGCCGATGTGCGCTAATAGATAATTGACGGATCGCAAAATTTTTTTGAACTCGCTAATTTTAAGTTGGTAGCAATCTTTTTTCGATACTTGATAACCGCGTAAAAAATTTACTTGCAAGCCGTTTTTGCTCAACGTCGCGCCGCCGTTGTCGATAATCTGCATCAATGTTTTTTGATCCATTTTTTGCCGTCCTTTTTTACGAACTGCCGCCCACCGTCGCGGTGGTGCGGTCTTACGTCCGTTTTTTTTGCCTTGCTCATCAGTGCGCCGACAGCAACCCCGGCACAGACAAAAGCGGCGCGCGCTGTTCGTGGCGTGTCCGCTGTTGTTTCGCTTTTTTCGTTTTTGTCGCTTGTTTATGTTTTCGGAATACTTACAACGAACAAACAAAAAACGTTGTAAGCCACCTGCGCAAATAAGCCGTTGCGCATCGCTGTTTGCTTTCATTTACGACAGAATCGGCGCGCCCTCTTGCCTGCCGTCCGTCCGTGGGTTTGAATCAATGCAACCATCTTGACCCGCTCACGCTTAACGCGCTAACCGTCCGCGCGCGCCTTGCGGTAGAGCTGCCGCAAGTCCCTTGTTTGTTTCCTTTTTACTCTTATATTTTACCACCATATAACGGAAAACGCAAGCGGATAAACGGCTTTATTAGTGGAAAAACGATACTATTTTTTCATTTTTATATACCACCATATGACGGAAAGATTTATCAACATTTTTTGTTGACAAATTGCCGTTTTCGTGGTAATATCTAATAAAAAAATCGCAAGGAGAAAAACGCATGCCGCGCAAAAAATACGAAACCGAACAAGAACGACAAGCCGCCATAAATGCAAGCCGTAAAAAATGGAATAATGCAAACAACCGTAGTATTTTCTCCACTATACATCGCATTCACTAATGCCGCTCCTTCATCTCCAACAATCCACTTTGCAGCATTAAAGAGAGCAGCTTGTTCTACAATCGA